>OJMP01001720.1_pt1 | contig 13714 bp, 8 predicted proteins | sample 1597311 | NCBI WGS metagenome assembly OJMP01 (sample SAMEA2452134, study PRJEB22498) | human gut metagenome | biome: human feces; feature: human gut; material: feces | place: Australia | collected 2012 | reverse complement strand
GAGATCCAGAAGATCGAGACATGGGATTACGAAGATTTAAAAGAAATGGCTGATATGGACGCCATTGATGCATTCCGTAAGAACGCTCTGAACCCGAACCATCCGGTACAGAGAGGTTCCGCTCAGAACCCGGATATCTTCTTCCAGGCAAGAGAGGCATGTAATCCATATTATGACGCTCTTCCGGCAGTTGTTCAGGAGTACATGGACAAAGTTAACGAGAAGATCGGAACAGACTACAAACTGTTCAACTACTACGGAGCTGCTGACGCTGAGCACATCATCGTAGCTATGGGTTCCGTAAACGATACCATCGAGGAGACCATCGATTACCTTATGGCAGCTGGCAAGAAAGTCGGTGTTGTTAAAGTTCGTCTTTACAGACCATTCTGTGCACAGGCTCTTATCGATGCAATCCCGGATACAGTTAAGCAGATCTCTGTTCTTGACAGAACAAAAGAGCCAGGAGCTCTTGGCGAGCCTCTGTATCTTGATGTTGTTGCAGCTCTTCGCGACAGCAAGTTCAGCGATGTTAAGATCTTTACAGGACGTTATGGACTTGGTTCCAAAGATACAACACCTGCACAGATCGTAGCAGTATATGAGAACACTGAGAAAGAGAAATTCACAATCGGTATCGTGGATGATGTTACAAACCTTTCTCTTGAGACAGGCGCACCACTTGTTACAACACCAGAGGGAACAACAAACTGCAAGTTCTGGGGACTTGGAGCTGATGGTACTGTAGGTGCTAACAAGAACTCCATCAAGATCATCGGTGATAACACAGACATGTACGCTCAGGCTTACTTCGATTATGACTCCAAGAAGTCCGGCGGTGTAACGATGTCTCACCTGCGTTTCGGAAAGAAACCGATCAAATCCACCTACCTGATCCACAAAGCAAACTTTGTTGCATGTCATAATCCTTCCTATGTGAACAAATATCACATGGTAGAGGAGCTGGTAGACGGAGGAACCTTCCTTCTGAACTGTCCATGGGATGAAGCAGGACTGGAAGAGCATCTGCCAGGTCAGGTAAAAGCATTCATCGCAAACCATAACATCAAATTCTATGTGATCGACGGCGTTAAGATCGGTATCGAGACCGGCATGGGACCGACCCGTATCAACACCATTCTTCAGTCTGCATTCTTCAAGCTTGCGAAGATCATTCCGGAAGAAAAAGCCATCGAACTCATGAAAGCAGCAGCAAAAGCTACCTATGGCCGTAAAGGTGATGATGTCGTAGCAAAGAACTGGGCAGCAATCGATGAGGGTGCAAAACAGATCAAAGAAGTTGCAGTTCCGGAAAGCTGGAGAAATGCAGCAGACGAAGGTCTGACCACAACTCATGCAGAGAGCGGCCGCGCTGACGCTGTTAAATTCGTAAATACCATCCAGGCAAAAGTAACTTCCCAGGAAGGAAACAACCTGCCTGTATCCGCATTTGCAGACTACGTAGACGGAACAACTCCGTCCGGCACATCCGCATACGAGAAACGTGGTATCGCCGTAAACGTACCTGTATGGAATCCGGAAAACTGTATCCAGTGTAACAGATGTTCCTTCGTCTGCCCGCACGCTGTTATCCGTCCGGTTGCCATGACCGCAGAAGAAGCAGCAGCAGCTCCGGAAGGCATCCAGACCATGCCGATGACCGGTATGCCGGACTACACCTTCACAATGGCTATTTCCCAGCTTGACTGTACCGGATGTGGTTCCTGTGCAAACGTATGCCCGGGCAAGAAGGGTGTGAAAGCACTGGCTATGGAAAGCCTTGCAGCACACGAAGCAGAGCAGAAATACTTCGATTATGCAGCAGCTCTTCCAGAGAAGACAGATGTTGTAGCAAAATTCAAAGAGAATACCGTAAAGGGCAGCCAGTTCAAGAAACCGCTGCTTGAGTTCTCCGGCGCATGCGCAGGCTGCGGCGAGACTCCTTACGCAAAACTGATCACCCAGCTGTTCGGTGATAGAATGTACATCGCAAACGCAACAGGATGCTCCTCTATCTGGGGTAACTCCTCACCGTCCACTCCTTACACTGTAAACGAGAAAGGACAGGGCCCGGCATGGTCCAACTCCCTGTTCGAGGACAACGCAGAGTTCGGTTATGGTATGCTTCTCGCTCAGAAAGCAATCCGCGGCGGCCTGAAAGCCAAAGTTGAGGATGTTATGAACTCCGAGAAAGCTCCGGAAGAAGTAAAAGCAGCATGCAAAGAGTATCTGGATACCTTTGACTGCGGCGCTACCAACGGAACTGCAACCGAGAAACTTGTAGAAGCAATCAAAGACGCTGACTGCGACGTTTGCAGAGACATCGTTAAGAACAAAGACTTCCTCGCTAAGAAATCCCAGTGGATCTTCGGTGGTGACGGATGGGCTTACGATATCGGATTCGGCGGCGTAGACCACGTACTTGCCAGCGGAAAAGATATCAACGTAATGGTATTCGATACCGAGGTTTACTCCAACACAGGCGGACAGTCCTCCAAAGCTACTCCGACCGGTGCAGTTGCACAGTTCGCAGCAGGCGGTAAAGAAACCAAGAAGAAAGATATGGCAAGCATCGCAATGAGCTATGGCTATGTATACGTAGCACAGATCGCTATGGGCGCTGATTACAATCAGGCAGTCAAAGCAATCGCAGAGGCAGAGGCATATCCGGGACCGTCCCTCATTATCGCTTACGCTCCATGTATCAACCATGGTATCAAGAAAGGTATGAGCAAAGCACAGACCGAGGAGCAGCTCGCTGTTCAGACCGGATACTGGCATTGCTTCCGCTTCAACCCGGCACTCGCTGCAGAAGGCAAGAGCGCATTCACACTGGATTCCAAGGCTCCGTCAGGAGATTATCAGGAATTCCTGAACGGCGAGGTACGTTACAACTCTCTGAAACGTGCAAACCCGGCGAAAGCAGAAAGACTGTTCGGCAAGAACGAGCAGGAAGCAAAAGACCGTTACACTTACCTGAACAAACTCGTAAAACTGTACGGCGCAGAAGAAGAGTAATTCTTTTTCCTTAAAAAGAATTTGAAAAAGGAGAGAAGTCATACTTGAGAGAGTATGGCTTCTTTCTTTTTGGGAGAAAAAATGAATTAGCGACATTTGGCAATAGTTTTGTATCGTTTGTCAACATTTTTATCCCGGAAAATGTTGACAAACGATACATTTTTGCGCAAGAAGGCTTTGAGATATGGTATAATGTGCGTATCACGATATAATGAGCGTTAGCGAGAGGAATTTTATTATGTTGAAAATATATCTTGGAGAAATGAAAGGTGCAATCTATCATCCGCCAACCTATTTTGATAATTGTTATGAAGATGAATGGCTGACCACGCCACTGGCAAAAGAAATGATCCGCGATGTGGATCGCTCGGAGGTAATCAGTGCGCATCTGATTGACAGCCCGGTGCTTGGTCCGATTCCACCGAAAGATTTATCCGGAGGAATCAAAACGTTGCTGCTGATGGCATACGATACAGACGGAAAGATCTTTAATGCCTCCGTATGTGGAGATAATTGTGCAAAATGGATTTTAAAATTAGGAGAGCAAAAGGATCTGACGATTAATCTGCGTCATGTGATGCGGTTTGGCAAAGATCCTTTTGAAATCCTGATTTTAAATACAGGGACTATTGTGCGGAATATGTCCGAATTTGTAGATGTTGCCGAGGCTTATGTATAGGTGGATGTATGAAGGGAAAGAAAAGAGTTATTATTCAAAATAACAGAGTTCATTATGAATTTGTGATAAAGCGTAATATTACAATCATCCAGGGGGATAGTGCATCAGGAAAAACAACACTGGTAAATATGATCCGGCAGGCAGAAAATTTAGGGGAGTCCAGCGGAATCAACGTTTCCTGTGAAGTACCGTGCAGAGTGCTGGAAGGTGTTAATTGGAAAATTATTTTGGAAAACAGCCGGGAAAGCATCTTTTTCATAGACGAGGAGAATTATTTTATAAAAACAGAAGAATTTGCTTCTGCCATACGGGGTTCAGAAAACTATTTTGTATTGATTACGAGAGAAAACTTATATAATTTGCCGTATAGTGTAGAAGAGATTTATGGATTGCATGTTTCCGGAAAATACAGAGATACCAGAAAAATATATCAGAAAATGTATCAGATCTATCCCAAAACAGCACGGCTTCCTGTTAGAGTACAAAAAATAATTACGGAAGATTCCAATTCTGGGTATCAATTTTTTGAAAATGTATGTGCAGAAAGGAATATTACATGTGAAAGCGCTGGTGGAAAAACAAAAATACCGGAAATGATCGGCAAGGCAGGAACAGAAGAAACCTGTATTATTGCGGACGGTGCTGCAATTGGAGCAGAAATGAATCTTCTCAGCAATAAAATAGAGGAAAAACAGAACGTACATTTATATTTACCGGAGTCTTTTGAATGGCTGATTTTAAATTCAGATCTTTTACAGGACAAAGAGGTTCGTAAAATTCTGGAAAATCCAGAAGATTATATCGACAGCACAGAGTTTTTTAGCTGGGAACAATATTTTACAAAATTGCTGATTCAGAAAACAGAAGGAACATATTTGCAGTATAAAAAAGCAAAATTAAATCCATCTTATTTGCAGGATAAAAATAAAAACAAAATACTGGAGAGTATACAAGGGATTCAGTGGAAAATAAAATCCTTAAAATAGCAAAAATAATGAAAGAATAGAGAGAAGAACATGAACTATACAATTTATGACTATCTCGGCCTGTTTTTCTTTTACGCCTTCCTTGGATGGCTTCTGGAAACTTCTGTGGCCGCGATCCGGAAAAAACATATGGTAAACAGAGGATTCTTAAATGGTCCGCTCTGCGCCATCTATGGAATCACAGCTGTCTTTATGACACGTTATCTGTATGAACTGCAGTCAAGCCCCGTCTTTTTGTTCCTTGGCTGTATGATTATCGCTACCGCAGTCGAGTGGCTGGCCGGTCACGCACTGGAACGCATTGGCCATGGCAAATGGTGGGACTATTCCAATAAAAAATGGAACATGGACGGCTATATCTGCCTTCAGTATTCTGTACTATGGGGAATTTTAGGACTGCTTGCCATGAAAATCGGCAATCGCCTCTGCTTTACAGTTCTTCATTCAATTCCGGCCGGTTTCCTGCATATCACATCCTGGATTCTCTTTGGTATATTGATAGTAGATGCCGTCGGTTCCTATGCTGTTCTGCACCACATCACGAAAAAAATGCCGCGGATCAGCGCTATGAACGATCAGATCGACGCCTTCACCAGACGCCTTTCTGTCCGTGTTTACCGCTATCTGGAGCGTCGTGTGGAACGTGCCTATCCGGCCGTACAGCCAGTTTCGGAGAAAAAAGAGAAAACAGAAACCGGCGTATTTGCCGAAGGATGCAGCTTTTACAAAATCGTTCTTCTCTTCATCATCGGCGCATTTTTGGGCGATATTACAGAAACCATATTCTGCCGCATCACCGCCGGTGTCTGGATGAGCCGCAGCAGCCTTGTATGGGGCCCGTTCAGCATCGTCTGGGGCCTGGCCATCGCCCTCGCTACCTGGTTCCTCTACAACTACCGCGACCGCTCCGATGGATTCCTGTTTGCCTTTGGTACCTTCCTCGGCGGAGCCTACGAATACATCTGCAGTGTGTTCACCGAAATCGTATTCGGAAAAGTCTTCTGGGACTACAGCGACATTCCCTTCAACCTCGGAGGCCGTATCAACCTCCTGTACTGTTTCTTCTGGGGAATAGCCGCCGTCGTCTGGCTCAAAAAATTCTATCCTGTCATTTCGCGCTGGATTGAAAAAATCCCGATGAAATTCGGAGAAATCATCACTTGGATCCTGATCGTGTTCATGGTGGCCAACATGCTCGTATCTACCCTTGCTCTCGCCCGATACGACGAACGCGCCCACCAAAAGCCCGCAGCTAATGCCATCGAGCAGACCATAGATGCCCATTTCCCGGACGCCCGAATGGAAAAAATCTACCCCAATGCCAAAGCGATTAACTAGAATGTGTTAAAAAACATTTCCGTAGTCTGCACGCCCCAATTACAGACTACAAAAAGCCCTCTCCCGCCGTCATGCAAAGTCAGGCCCCGTTTCGACAGCTTTGGTCTGCGCGGTCCGTCACCCCAAAAGAAAACCTTTGGCAACCCACCAAAAGTATGATATAATGTCACATAGATATTTTAGGGATACCATATCCTCTAAGAGCGAAGAAAGGACTCAACCACAAATGACAGTAGACAACAGCTTCACAATGAAGAAATTTCAAAGCATGGAAATCATCTATGTCACATTTTCCCAGATCACGAAACTCCCATACGTAGAGTGCGATCCGGAAACCTTTGACGATCAGGTATATATGTTTACCGAAGAAGAAGCAGCTAAAGAATTTGCAAAATCCTATGTAGAGAAGAATACCCCGCTGCTTACCGTAAAAGTACTGCGCAAGCAGATGCCGAACTTCTATATGGGCCTCTACGCAGAAGGTGTCAACATGGTCATCTTCCACGAAGGCGATCAGACCCGCCGCATCGAGCTGGAGCAGATCTTCCCGAAACCGGACATGGAAAAAATGAACAAACAGCATCTTCCAGTCCTCAACCCTGGCGTACAGCTCACTGTAGTCTATTTCCTGCAGGAGCTCCGCAAACCAAACCAGAGAAGAGACGATGCCGAGCGCATGCAGCACCTGCGTGAACTCGAAGAAGAAATGCTTGTCAACCTGATGCGAAGCAAATTCATCCTTGCCATCGACATCTCCCAGGTACAGGGCGAATTCGATCCGGCCAACCCGGGACCGGATGTGCGCATCCCGTACATCAAAAACCAGAACGAAGAAATCTTCCAGCCATTGTTCTCCGATATCGGTGAATTCCAGAAATTCCGTCCGGATCCGCAGGCAAAACTCCGGCTGGCAGCCATCCCGTTCCAGCACCTTCTGCCGTACCTGATGAAACAGGCCAAAGGCTTCGTCATCAACCCGTCCGGCTTCAACCTTCTGTTGACCAGAGAACAGCTCCAGAGAATCATGGGAGCCCAGGCGCAGAGCGTCCGCCCGAATCTCGAGGCGATGATGGCACAGGCTGCCGCAGCTCAGGCGCAGAGAAATGCGCAGAACAATGCTGCAAATGACGAAGTAAAAGATCATGTGGATGAGGCGGAAACTACCGACGCAGAAACAGACCACGAAGAATAAAAACCGACAGGGCCGCAGAAAATCCCAGTAAACGGGCACTGCGGTCCGTTTTTGACTGCATAAAACCGGAAATAACCGAGAAAAACAACAAGAAAGGACACTTTTAACATGAACGCAGAACATTGCAAAGCCTACACCCTGCTGCAGGAACAGCAGATTGATGATATCCACGCACATGGCTACCTCCTTCGCCACAACAAAAGCGGAGCCCGCGTGCTGCTTCTCGAGACGGAGGATGACAACAAAGTATTCAACATTGCCTTCCGTACCCCGCCGGCCGACAGCACCGGCGTAGCCCACATCCTCGAGCACAGCGTCCTCTGCGGCTCCCGCGAATTCCCGTTAAAGGATCCCTTCGTAGAACTCGTCAAAGGATCCCTGAACACCTTCTTAAATGCTATGACCTACCCGGATAAAACCATGTACCCGGTAGCCAGCACCAACGATGCCGACTTCCAGAACCTGATGCATGTCTACATGGACGCCGTATTCTACCCGAACATTTACAAACACGACGAAATCTTCCGGCAGGAAGGCTGGAGCTATCATCTGGAAAGCGAAGACGGCCCGCTGACCTACAACGGTGTGGTATACAACGAGATGAAAGGAGCCTTCTCCTCCGCAGACGATGTCCTGGAGCGTGAAACCTTCAACACCCTGTTCCCGGACACTCCGTACGGCGTAGAATCCGGCGGAGATCCGTCCTGCATCCCGAACCTGACCTACGAAAACTTCCTGAATTTCCATCAGACCTATTACCATCCGTCCAACAGCTATATCTACCTGTACGGAAACATGGATATGGAAGAAAAACTGGCATGGATGGATGAAAAATACCTGTCCCATTTTAATGCAAAAGAAGTAAAATCCGAAATTCCGTATCAGAAACCATTTGCAGAGACCCTCGACATTGTACACGAGTACCCGGTACTCGACGGCGATCCGCTTGAAAACAATGCGTACCTGTCCTACAACATGGTCATCGGCAGCGGTCTGGATGTAAAATTAAACGTGGCATTTTCTGTTCTGGAGTATGCACTCCTTGACGCACCGGGAGCCCCGGTCAAACAGGCACTCCTTGACGCACACATCGGAAAAGATGTTTACGGCTCCTACGAGGACGGCATCCTGCAGCCATTCTTCTCCATCGTAGCCAAGAACGCCGATGAAAATGAGAAAGAAAAATTCCTGTCCATCATCCGCGGCACCCTCGAGGATATCGTGAAAAACGGCATGGATCAGAAAGCCATCGAGGCAGGCATCAACTATTTCGAATTCCGTTTCCGTGAGGCGGACTTCTCCAGCTTCCCGAAGGGCCTGATGTACGGCATTGACGTCTTCGACAGCTGGCTGTACGACGAGAACAAACCGTTCGCCTACCTGCAGCAGCTTGCAATCTACGATGAGCTGAAAAAACTGGCAAAAGAAGGCTATTTCGAAAACTTGATCCAGACGTATCTGCTGGACAACACCCATGCCTCCATCGTGACCCTCATTCCAAAGACCGGTCTTGCCGCAGAAAATGATGCAAAGACCGCAGAAAAACTGCAGAAATACAAAGAGAGCCTGTCAAAAGAAGAGATCGAGAAAATCATTGCTGACACCAAAGAGCTGGCAGCATATCAGGAAGAAGAGGAGAGCGAGGAAGCACTCGAGACGATTCCGCTCCTGAAACGAAGCGATATCAAACGTGAGTCTGTCAAACTTTACAATGACGAGCATGAAGTCGATGGAACGACGGTTCTTCATCACAACGTATTCACGAACGGCATCGGTTACTTAAGCTTGCTGTTTGATACGAAAAATGTGCCGAACGATCTGATCCCGTACATGGGCGTATTAAAATCCGTTCTCGGCTATGTGGACACCGAACACTACACCTACGGCGAGCTGTTCAACGAGATCAATGCACAGACCGGCGGCATCAACTGCGGACTGCAGGTATTCCGCATTCCGGAAAATGATGACGACTGCCGCAGAATGTTTGGCATCCGCGCGAAATTCCTGTACGACAAACTGGATTTCGTCATGAAAATGATCGAGGAAATCCTGAACACCTCCCGCCTGGATGATGAGAAACGTATTCACGAGATCATCGCCAGCATGAAATCCGGCCTGCAGAACCGCCTGTCTTCCGCCGGAAATGCAACGGCTGTGATGCGTGCAGCTTCCTATTACTCCCCGATGAGCAATTTCCAGGACCGCATCGCAGGCATCGGCTTCTACCAGCTCTTAAAAGATCTGGACGAGAACTTCGATGAGAAAAAAGCAGAACTGATTAAAAATCTGCAGACCCTGATGAAATACATCTTCCGCAAAGAGAATCTGACCGTCTCCTATACCGCAGACGAGACAGGCTACGCACCGCTGGAAGAAAAAATCGCAGCATTCAAAGAGAATCTGTACACCGACGAAGTGGAGCCGGGCAGCATTGTGTATGACTTTGAACAGAAAAACGAAGCCTTCCAGACCTCCGGCCAGGTACAGTACGTGGCACTCTGTGGAAACTTCGAGCGCGAAGGCTACGACTACACAGGAGCCCTGCGCATCCTGCGTGTCATGCTGAGCTATGACTATCTGTGGATCAACATCCGTGTCAAAGGCGGCGCTTACGGCTGCGGCGGAGCTTTCGGAAGAGGCGGAAACGCGTGCATTTCTTCCTACCGTGATCCGAATGTCGGAAGAACCCTTGAAGTATACCGCGGTATCGGCGATTACGTGCGCAATTTCGAAGCAGACGAACGCCAGATGACCAAATACATCATCGGAACGATCAGCGAACTCGACGTTCCGATGAACCCGTCTGCAAAAGGCCAGACCTCCGAGAGCGCATGGTTCAACGGCATCACCGAAGCAGACTTCCAGCAGGAGAGAGATCAGATCCTCGATGCAACCCTGGACGACATTCATGCACTGGCAGACCTTGTAGATGCAGCCTTAAAACAGAACAACATCTGCGTTGTCGGAAGCGAAGCAGCCATTCAGAAAGAGAAAGAACTGTTTAAGAACGTAGAGAACTTATAAATGAGGAGAAGAGACAGCAATGGAAAACAATGCAAATTATAAATCCGGCTTTGTAGCCCTGATTGGCCGTCCGAACGTGGGAAAATCCACGCTGATGAACCACCTGATCGGACAGAAGATTGCGATTACATCCAAGAAACCGCAGACCACCCGCAACCGCATCCAGACCGTTTATACGTGTGACGAGGGACAGATCGTGTTCCTCGACACACCGGGTATCCACAAGGCGAAAAATAAGCTCGGCGAGTACATGGTCGATGTAGCCGAGAAAACGTTAAAAGAAGTCGATGTGATTCTCTGGCTGGTAGAGCCGAGCAACTTCATCGGAGCAGGAGAGCGTCATATCGCAGAGATCCTGGAGAAAGTCAATGCGCCGGTCATCCTCATTATCAACAAGACCGATACCGTGGAGAAAGATAAAATCCTGGAATTCATCGATACGTACCGCAAGCTGTTCCAGTTTGCCGAGATCATTCCGTGCTCGGCACTCCGCCATCAGAACACCGATGACATCATTCCGAGCATCTTCAAATATCTGCCGTACGGCCCGCAGTTCTACGATGAGGACACCATCACCGATCAGCCGATGCGCCAGATCGTGGCTGAGATCATCCGCGAGAAAGCACTGTACGCCTTAAACGAAGAGATCCCGCATGGTATCGCCGTTGTGATCGACCAGATGAAAGACCGCCCGAACGGAAAAATCGTTGATATCGACGCGACCATCATCTGCGAGCGCGATTCCCACAAGGGCATCATCATCGGAAAACAGGGCGCGATGCTCAAGAAGATCGGAAGCAACGCGCGGTATGAGCTGGAGCAGATGCTGGAGCAGAAAGTCAACCTGAAGCTCTGGGTCAAAGTCAAAAAAGACTGGCGCGACAGCGATTTCCTCGTGAAGAACTTCGGATATGATAAAAAGAAACTCGATTTATAATATTGCATTATAATAAGGAAGAAACATGCGAGAACCAATCAATGTAAGCGGAATGGTATTATCCGCCTCCCCGGTCGGAGAGTATGACAAGCGCGTCGTGATCCTGACCCGGGAGCTCGGCAAAATCACCGCCTTCGCGCGCGGCGCCCGCCGCATGAAAAGCCCGCTGATGGCCGTCTCCAATCCGTTCGTCTTCGGCGAGTTTCAGGTTTACGAGGGCCGTGACAGCTACACCCTCTCCGGCGCAAACATTAAAGAATACTTCCTCGACCTGGCGCAGATGCAGCCCGGCGTTTATTACGGCTTTTATTTTCTGGAACTGGCCGAATATTTCGGCCAGGAAGGAAACGATGAAACCCAGATGCTGAACCTTCTGTACGTGACGATGAACGCCATCCGCCGCGGAAAACAGGACCTCCGCCTGATCCGGTGCATCTTCGAACTGCGGACGATCACAATCAGCGGAGAAGCACCGCAGATGTTCTCCTGCATGGAGTGCGGCACGAAAGAGAATCTGACCGTTTTCTCCCTGCGCGATAGCGCCATCTACTGCCCAAACTGTGGAAAAACCATCAGAGATCCATGGCCGCTGCAGCCGGGCACCGTGCTGGCATGCCGCTATATCATTGCGGCACCGCTGGAGAAGCTGTATGGTTTTACCGTAAATGAAGAGATCCTGGACGAACTGGAACGATTGCTGCGTGCATATCTCCATCGCTATGTCGAAAAGAAGATGAAAACATTACAGATTCTGGATATGATGAAATAATATAAAATGTAATAATTTGCGAAAATGTGAAAAAAGTATGTCCAAAAGTGTGTCCAAAAGTGTGTCCACACCTTTACAAATAAGTAGAAATGGGATAGAATACTTAGAATAAAGAAAAAAATGGTTCTGTATTCGTCACAGAAGATATTACAAATGCATAGTACCAGAAAAAATGAGAAGTTTTTAGTGAAAATGGTAATATAAAAGCTAGAAAAACTATGCGAAACAAGAGAGTGTTATGAGTACGGCGAAAAAAATACGACAGGGGAGAAAGGTATGTACAAAAAATTATCCACAGGATGGCTGAAGCATCTGGATTTTATGGTTCTTGATATTATCTGTCTTCAGCTCGCTTTCGTCATGGGTTATTTCTTAAGACATCACAGTTTTAATCCATATGGAAGCACAATTTACCGAAATGAGGCTATCGTATTCGCTCTGATCCAGCTGATGATCATGTTTTTGGACGATTCCTTCAAAAACGTCATGAAGCGCGGATACCTCGTGGAAATCGGAATGACTGTAAAAAATATGGTATACATCATCGTTCTTGGTGTATTCTACCTGTTCCTGATTCAGGAGGGAGATCAGTTCTCCAGAGCAACCATTATGCTGACCGGTGCTCTGTACGGAATGCTTTCCTATCTGATGCGCATCGGATGGAAGGCTGTGGTAAAGAAACGCAGCAGCGGGGAACACAGCGGCCGTTCGCTTCTGATCATCACGACCGAAAAACAGTCACAGTCCGTTGTAAAGAGCATGCTGGATTTCGATTACATCGGCGTTCGTCCGACTGGCGTTGTTCTCGTAGACCAGGACAGAACCGGACACAAAATCCACGGCGTACCGGTGGTATCGAACCGTGCAGATGCAGCTGAGTATGTCTGCCGTGAGTGGTTCGACGAAGTGCTGATCGTTCTGCCGGAAGGCAGAGAAATCCCGCAGAAAGTATTCGACGCATTCGCCGAGATGGGCATTACGATCCACGTAAAAATTGCGGACGTGAACGAAATGCAGGGAAAAAATCAGACTGTAGAGCGCATGGGCAACTATACCGTGGTCACCACCTGCATCAATATGGCAAGCGCAGGACAGCTTGTGCTGAAACGAATCATGGACATCTGCGGCGGTCTTGCCGGATGTATTCTGACCGGAATCATCTTCCTGTTCGTTGCCCCTGCGATTTATATCAAGTCTCCGGGCCCGATCTTCTTCTCACAGTACCGTGTCGGAAAGAACGGAAGAAAATTCAAAATTTACAAGTTCCGTAGCATGTACATGGATGCGGAAGCGCGGAAAGCCGAACTTATGAAAGAGAACAAACTGGGCGATGGGAAAATGTTCAAGATGGACTTCGACCCCAGAGTAATCGGAAATAAGGTGTTGCCGGATGGGTCACATAAGACCGGGGTGGGAGATTTCATCAGAAGGACGAGCCTGGATGAGTTCCCGCAGTTCTTTAATGTGCTGAAAGGGGATATGTCCATTGTGGGGACGAGACCGCCGTTGATTTCGGAGACGAATTTGTATGAACCGAGACATAAAGTGAGACTGGCGATTAAGCCGGGGATTACCGGGATGTGGCAGGTGAGTGGGAGAAGTGATATTACGGACTTTGAAGAGGTTGTGAGGTTGGATAAGGAATATATTGAGAATTGGGATATTGGGTTGGATATTAAGATCCTTTTGAAAACAGTGCTTGTTGTATTGCAAAAAGACGGCTCAATGTAATTTCACATAGTTTCTAATACATAATAAGGAAAGGAAATCT
>OJMP01001714.1_pt1 | contig 13768 bp, 17 predicted proteins | sample 1597311 | NCBI WGS metagenome assembly OJMP01 (sample SAMEA2452134, study PRJEB22498) | human gut metagenome | biome: human feces; feature: human gut; material: feces | place: Australia | collected 2012 | reverse complement strand
ATTATCCTGTAAGATATGATATTATAATACTGTCGAAAGGCAATAATAAAACAGTGATTAAAGAAAGGTAAAAGGTGGAAGATATGAAAATTATAGTATTTTATAACAATGAATATAAAGCGGTTTTATCAGATAGTCATAAACCAATACTTACTAATTATTATGATGATATAAAGACGTATATGACTTTGCGGCATGGGCGTGCGAGACTTATTCAACTACAATAGAAGTTGTTTTTAATAAATAGCCGAAACGCTGGACAACCAGCGTCACGCAAGGACGGCAACCTTGTGTCTGATGAGTGGAACGGATTTAGTGAGATAATATAGAGTATGAGAGCCGTAAACCACATTGGCAAGCCAAGAAAATATATCACAAAGAATGAAAAAAAAGGAGATTAACACAATGGCAACACAGAAAACAAAGAAGTATTTAGTAACACTCAATGAGGTATCAGGAACACTTGACAATGACTTATTTAAGAAAATGGCAAGCAAGGGAGACATTACAAGTGTGAGTGTAACAGAAGTGGTTGATATGACAATCACAGTAACAGGAACGGCAAACGCAACAATAGAAACTGATGAAAAGACTTTTAAAATGTCTTATTTCAACACAGAAGAATATGGTATTATTCATTGTGGCGGTGGAACACTTTTTGATGAAAGTTTATCAGATTACATGGCTGATGGAGTATCTAAGTTTAGAGTTAATTCCGTAAAATGTAAAATGGGAACTGGCTATAAGGCAGTTCCAGTCTTAGAATAAGACATAAATAATTGTTTCACGTGATATAATGTTCACGTGAAACATTTTTTTTAAAAAAGGCGGTATATATGGAAAGTAAGGAACAGATATACAAAGAGTTAGTCAGAGAAGCTAAAAGTGCAAATGCTAAACTACAAAGATTGCGCGGGCATTATGGTGAGCATTACGGTTGGGCTGGAAAGCGTTTGATTGATAAATTATCAATAGACGCTGTTAATACTGTATCTGATAAAGGATATATAAGATTTAATAAGAATTTGTCTGCTGTACAGATGAAAGCCACATTAAAAGCACTCAAAGAGTTCAAATCTAGTAAAACAAGTACAGTGAAAGGTGTCAGAGAAAATATTGAAAAAATTAAAACTGGAATAGGTTCGTCATTTGATGTTGAACCAGAAACTGCACAAAGAATTTTTGATTTTTTTGAAACTGATAAATATAATATGTCTGATGAAGTGAAATACATGATTGTTTTAATGTCAATTGAGATAGGTATTAAAAAGAAACAAGGAGTTGATGAGTATTTAAGACAAATTAAAAATTATATTGATTATGGCAATGACGCTGATTTAAAAGAAACACTTATAGAAGTTTTTGAAGGTGTAGTGAATGGTACAGTAGATTTAAAAAGAATGAAAGAATTAAAAGGAGTAGAATATTAACATGTTATGGTGGGAAGAATATAACGGGCATACAAGTGATATAGTTAGTAAAGGCAAGAACACTTGTGACAATACAATATATTCTTTCGACATTGAGACGACATCATATCTCTATTATAATAATCGTGTATACAATAATCTTGAATATCTTGAATTTACTGATGAAATGAAAGAAAATAGTCTAAAACAATCATGTATGTATATATGGATGTTTGGAGTTAATGACGTAGTATATTTTGGTAGAACATGGCAAGATTTTATTGAGTTTCTTTATAGAATAGAAGATAATTGCAATGAAAACAAAGTTGTTTTCGTACATAATCTATCTTTTGAATTTCAGTTTTTTAAATCACATTTTAGATTTAAAGAAGTTATGGCAAGAAAAAAACATAAAGTCATGAAAGCCGTACTTCTTGATTTTAACATTGAATTTAGATGCACATACTTTATGAGTAATGCGGCACTTGCTGAGTTACCAAAATTATTTAATTTGCCGGTTGAAAAGAAAGTAGGTGATTTAGATTATAATAAAATAAGACATTGTAAGACGGTACTAACAGTAAAAGAACTTGGTTATTGTGAGTATGATTGTCTTGTTGTATATCATTATATCAGAAGAGAATTGGAAGAATATAAATGTGTAATGAATATTCCATTGACTTCTACTGGACACGTAAGAAGAGAATTGAAAACGCTCACAATGAATGACTATAAGTATAGATACACAGTATATAAAGCTATTAATACAAACCCACACGTTTACAACATGCTTTGTGATGCATTTGCTGGTGGATATACTCATGCTAACTGGATTTATGTAGATGAGATTTTGAACAATCTCGATAGCTGGGATTTTACTTCATCTTATCCATATGTTTTAGTATCTGAAAAATATCCTATGACAGAATTTAAACCATGCACAATCAAATCATCAAATCAAATGCTGAATTGTTTTGCATATTTAGTTAAAGTTAAATTTTATAATATTAAATCTAAGTATTTTAATAATTTTATTTCTAAAAATAAATGTCACTATTTAAAAGGTGCAGTTTATGATAACGGTAGAATTGTTCGTGCTGATGAATTAGAAATAACACTAACTGATGTTGATTTTAAGCTAATACTTAAGCAACATACATTTGACAGCTACGATATAGAAGAATGTTGGTATGCACAATATAAATACTTGCCTAAATTATTCATTAATTTTATATTAGATAAGTATATATTAAAAACACAATATAAGGGTGTAGCTGGTAAAGAATTAGAGTATTCAAAAGAAAAGAATAAATTTAACGCACTATACGGAATGAGTGTTACTAATACAATCCGTGACGAAGTCCGTTATTCAAATGACTTTGATTGGCTGGAAGATAGAAAACTTGAAAATGAAGAAATTATTGACTTGCTGATGAAAGAGAAAAAGAAGTCGTTTATGTCTTTTGCGTGGGGCTGCTGGGTTACTGCATACGCAAGAAGAAACCTTGAAGAAAATATTATTAAACTGGATGAATATGTGGTATACTGTGATACTGATTCTATTAAGTTGATACAAGGTTATGATAAAAGTGTAATAGATGATTATAATAATAGTGTTATGAATAAATTAAATGAAGTGTCTGAAAAACTGGAGATTGACATTGAAAAATACCAGCCAGCAGACAAAAAAGGAATTAAGCATCCGCTGGGTGTATTTGATGCAGACGGACATTATGAAGAATTTATTACACAAGGTGCTAAAAAGTATGCGTATAGACAATATGAAAACAAGTACGGCTTTAAAAAAGATTATTGTTTTAAACATGAACACAATTTACATATAACTGTCAGTGGTGTACCCAAGAAAGGAGTAGTTGCATTACAGAATGATATCAATAATTTTAAAGATGATTTAGTGTTTGATTATAATGACACTGGCAAAAACATGCTATATTATTGTGAAGAACAGGATCCGATTGAATTAACTGATGAAAATGGTGTGGTCATGATTGTAAATGAAAAAAGTGGTTGTTGTATTGTACCAGCAACATATAATCTTTCTAAATCTTTAGTATACGCCGAAAAAGTCGGAGACAGTAGCACAAGAGCAAAATTCAAAGAATAATGTTTCACGTGAAACATGAAAGGAGTGATTAATATTAAGCAGGATAATATACATTATAACATTGACAATATCGACAACAAAAATGCGTTATTTAATCTAATACTAGGAGAGAAAAGTGGTGGAAAGTCTTATCAGGTTAAACATAAAAAAGCGGTAGAGCATTATTTAAAAACTGGACAGAAATTTATATTATTAAGACGCTGGAAAGATGAAATTAAGTCTGATAAAATCGAGCAATATTTTAATGATGTAGATGTAGAGAAATTAACTGCCGGTGTGTATAATTGTATAACATATTGGCGTGGCGGTATATACTTTGCCAAATTTGACAATGAAAAGTTCAAGACAATTAAAGGCGATAAAATAGGCTATGCAATTGCATTATCGCAAGAACAGAATTATTCTTCTGTCTCTTTCTTGGATGTTGATAATATCATTTTTGAAGAATTTATGAGCCGTACAATGTATATAGCAAGAGAGCCGGAAAAACTAATGATTTTTTATGACACTGTAGACAGAAAGCGTGGAGCGGTTAAGCTGTGGTTAGTAGGCAATACAATCTCTCGCGTCTGCCCTTATCTTCCAGCATGGGATTTGCAAACGACAATTCAGAAAATGCGGCAAGGTGATATTATCACTAAAAACATAGTCAATTCAAATAATACGATTAAATTGGCTATCGAATATTGTAGGCAAACAAACCAAAAATCATTTGCCATTGGCTCAAGTGAGAGTATGATAAGCGGCGGTTCCTGGATGAGTACACCCCAACCGCATTTAAGTGCCAGCATTAAGACATATAAACCGGTGATTAGAGTAGTATTTCAATTTCAATCGTTTATGTTTTTAGGAACATTATATACTAAAAAAGATGAATTAATATGGTTTATATGCCCTAAACATACACCTATTAAAAAAAATACACTTGTGTTTGGTGTAATATCAGAAAATCCATTATGTTCTAAAGATATATATAATATGGATTTCAGAATTGACGCTAAAATTAGAGATTTAATAATGAAATCTTTTAATGAAAGTAATATATTTTATTCTACTGATTTGTGTGGTACTGATTTTAAACAATGTATTGATTTTACTATAAGGAGATGATGATTATTGAAAACTTATGAATGGAAATTAATAAAAGATTTAATGAATGATTTATGTGTTAGAAATGAAGTGATAGACAAAATTAATAAAGAGCAAGAGTTTTATATTGCAAGAAATATTGTAATAGACGCATACGATATTAAGTATATGAATAAGGAGAATTAATATGAGAAATAGTAATATTATTTTAAGCAAAGGAATTAAATTAGATAAGTCATATAATAATTGTTTAACTTTATCATCAGATGAATTGCTGGAAGTGTTAAGAAGTGACGCACATTATATTACAAGTGCTAGCGACTTCTTTTTTATAAGAAGTACTGGAAGAATTAGTACACCTTTTACTTATAGTCAATGCTTAAATTCTAATTACATGGCATTTCAAAATCCCGACTATGATAATAAGTGGTTTTTCGCATGGGTTGATAATGTTGTATACAAAAGTGACAGATGCACCGAGATAGAATATACAATAGACTACTTCTCTACTTGGTGGGATAACTGGGGAAGAACAACATGTTTGGTAGAAAGAGAACACACAGAAGATGATACTATAGGAAATAATACACAGCCAGAACCTGTCCAGTTAGGCGCAGATTATGTATGTACTAATACTGGTATATTTAAACTAGGCGATACTGGTAATAGTACAATGTACTGGGGAATGCTGGTAACTGGTGGAAGTGATAAAGCAAGTCCAACTTATTCAGACATATCGGTTTACAACGGAGTTGTTAGTGGTTTACACGCTGTTATGGGAATCCCATGTACAGACACTTCTTCTATAATGGCATTAGTAAAGCCTTACATAGAAAATGGTGTAGAGAATAGGATTGTTAGAATGTTCCAGTATCCTAAATTATTAGGAGATGCAATAACGGCTACTAGTGCATGGAGTGGAAGTATGGAAGTGCCTAGTAATACAGACGTTGACGGATATACACCAAGAAACAATAAATTATTAACATTTCCTTATAAATATTTAAGAATATCGACAACAGACGGAGATACAATCGACCTACACTTTGAATTATTTAATGACGGAGCAATAATATTAAAAGGTACATTATTCCCTACAAGTCAGTTTAAAGCTTATCCTAAAAATTATGGTGGTGTGGAAGATGATTACACAAAGGCAGTCTTTATTAATACAGATATAGAAGTTGCTTGGACTGGTGATGCGTATAAACAATGGCTTGCTAATAGTAAAGTGTCGGAGGGGCTTGGTTTTGCTGTAAAAACTGTTGGAAATATAGGACAGATTGTAGCTGGCGGCAGCACTGGCAATGCCGCAATGATTGCGAGTGGTTCTATCGGTTTGGGTGAAAGTGTTGTTTCTGTCGCAAATGATGTAGCAATAGCAAGAAATCAGAGTAGCAAGGTACATGGTTCACAGAGTGGAAATGGTCTTGCTATCGCAGAGGGTTCGTTCGGTTTTATTATACAGGTTATGTCTATTAGAAGTGAATATGCTAAAATAATAGATGATTTTTTTGATAAGTACGGATATGCGACTAACAAATTAAAAGAACCTAATTTCTATGGTAGAACTAATAATTATGTTAAGATATCGTCTGATTCAGTTATTGGCTTCGGTGACGTTCCAGCTTCGGACATGAATATTATTAATGGGGTATTTAGAAAAGGGGTTACATTGTATCATTCGCATGAAAGTATAGGCACATATTAATTAAAAAGTGAACTCGGTTCAAAATTCTGAACTGAGTTCACTTTTTTTAATTATAATTCTACCCAAGCACCGTTTTTATAAACAAATAAACCAGCGAAACCATTTGAACTATATCTTTTAAATAAAATACCTTCATTCTGTGGTGTTGTGCTAAGCTGATATGCACCTTCCATGTTTCTTATAATGTTTTCAGATATACCATGGGCAAATAAGCAAAATGTATTTTTTTTATTATTATTAACGATAATATTGCTAATATCTAAAACAGTATCCTGACTACTTTCAATGTTATTAAGTAGATATTCTGCATTTAAAACACTGTCTTTAATAGTATAAATACCTTTACTTGCTCCGCTAAAAGGCATTATATTAATACGACAATCTTTAATACTTAAATCTAACACATCAGGGTTAGTTCGTGTTATTAAATATGTGTCTATGTCACAATTGTTAATATTAATAGTTTTTTTATTAGTTCCAAAACATAAAAAGACTTTTTTAATATCGCAACTATTAAGTGTTATATTACCGTATGTGTTACAATTTTCTGGTGGTGTTCCAACAACACAGTCCTGTATAAAAGCTGTACTATTAGTATTAAAAACGCAACTATCAAATATTAATGATGAATTAATAGAAGAGTTAAAAAGACCGACATTAGGGTTTACTGATGTAACAAAAGTACAGTTATTAAAAGTAACAGAACCGTTAATATAAGAAAGAAAAACATTTCTTATCGAACTATCTACAATACAATTACTAAATACAATGTTATTAAACGTTGGGGCAGAAAAATTTATTTCTGTAAAGCCTACTATATTAGTTAATCTGATACCATTATCACTATTAATATATGAATTATTAATACTAACATTTTCTATAACACAATTTAACTGCCCATATAGACGAACACCAGCATGACCAGAACATTTAATATTATCAATTATGATATTCTTTATAGTTTTTCTAATGCCCTCTATAGCGTTTAACGCTATAAAATCATCACCTGAAGTTCCTGATACATTAGTTACATATATGTTAGAACAACCGCCATCTATGTGTATTCCGTCACTTGAAATAATAGTTATATCATTTTCTAATTTTATATTAGAGATAGTAATACCATTACTTTCGTTTTTTTCACTATCACTTATTAAAATTGAATATTTTTCACTATTAATAATTAAATTAGTGATATTAACATTTGAACAACCATGTACACTAATAGCCAATGAATTAGATATTAAAACGATATTATTAATATCTATATTATTAGAATCAGTGCAAGAAAAAATTGAATGGTTTAAATAACTATCATTAAATTCTACTTTTTTAGTTATAGTACCGCCGCCAAAAACTTTTAAATTAGAGTGTAAAACAAGATTTTCTGTAATAAGGTAGTTCTTAGATATATTAACATTATTAAATGCCAAGGCTTTCTGAATTGCTTCTGTATCATCTGTCACTCCGTCACCTTTTGCACCGAACATTTCAGGTGTATATATTCCAGAAAGAAAACTATTAAACTCTCCTGTTGTAATTAGTTCATCAATTTTTTTGTTAATCTCTTCCTGAACATCAAGATTGTTAAAATAGTTATTTACATAGTTGTATAATGTAATAAAATTCTGTTCTAACTGATTAATATTATCATTCTGATTATTGTTGTTATCTATAATCTTATTAAGATATTCGACAACTTTACAAAGAAGCTGATAATTTGTTACTGCGTCAAAATCCGCCTCGATAAAAGGAAAATTCTGTAAGACACATAATTTAAAAGGTGTTAGATTTTTCATATCTGCGTAGTTGTTATTAACATTAATATCTACCATTTGTTAAACCTCTCTTTCTTATACTAAACCATAAAACAAGCAATCTAAATCAGTATATAGCATTGTCCAGATATTATTATATTCTGTCTGGAATTTAAGAAATAAATCCAACTCGTTATCTGCTGTTCGTGTGACTACTTCTTTAATTGTTTTGTCACTCTTGCCACTGTCTATATTAGTAGATGTATTTGTTGTTGTTGTGCTTGTGTTGTTAGTTATTGTGTTATCTGCTACATTGTGCGTATATTCGCTTAAATACTCGTTACTATCAATATCGTTAATATTGCTCTGTGGTGTATCTGAATATCCTGTATTATTAACAGTATTTGTTGTTCCTGTATTCTCTCCAGTAATAGAACCATTAACAGTATTATTGCCAGCGTTGGACGTTGTTGTATTATCTGTATATTCTCTTGTTGTTGTGCCGCTTTTAAAGATATCCCATCCGTCTAAACTATCCCATAACATATTGTATTTAGGAAGTATTTCAGCTAATTTATTTTCAAGCATAATTTGAAAAAGTGTGACAGTTTCATAATTGATACGGCGCATAAGATAATGATTTAATATGTTATGTTCAAATGTTTCACGTGAAACATTATTTGTTAGAACATAATCAAAATTGAAAATATACTCTCTTGCTTTCTGCCACATATCCTTAATCTTTCTTGGTTCGTCAGTGTCATAATTAACTAACGATTGCATTATACTATATAACGTTGGCGGTAAATTATTCCCCTGCCGAAATATCGGATAAATCATCTTCAGAACTCCTTTCATCAGACTTTAAATTAACTGGTAAACCGTCATAAAAGCTAAAATCTACTTTAATATTAAACTTTTCGTCAAGTTCTTCTTTCCACTTTATTCGAGGTTCTGCTGTTGCATATCTTCCAGCGATAGTACCGCCTTGCGAGAAAGATACTTCATCAGTAATTAAACGCTCCTTTTTCTGTATGTTCAAATTGCAAATCCCGATATGACTAAGGAATTCACTATATATATGCTTCTTATATTCCATTAGCTTATCAGTAACGTACGGGGCTGGAGCGAGAACACTCTCAAAATTATTTAAGTAATTACCGTCAAATGCGAGTACAGTGTTTTCGCAAGCGTCTACATTATTAATAATGTTCTGTACTGTCATTTTATTCTCGTTTGATGTCTTAAATATTCTCGGTGTTTTCTGCTGGGATATATTAATATCCATTGTGCGGTCTGCCAGTGCAATACGCTGAGCATACTGCTCTATATCGTAGATAAGTGGATATCTGCCAGTAGTGTCATAAAGTAGAACATACTCATTAGGTTTTAGTATTTTAGACCTATAGCCATTCATGCCGTAACATTGTATAGAAGTAGGGCGTCCATAGACGTCAAGCGTTCCAATGTTCTGGAACGGCAGTATTAAATGTCCTAGTATTTCATCTACAAAGCTAGCGACAACTCCATTACGAAAAAGAACTTTGTTGACATATGCAATATCTATATACTTAGATAATCCAGTATACTGTATACGGTTCTGTGTCAAATTGAACATTTCTCGACGGTGCATGTTCAATGTGGCAAGATTAGAAAGCTGTGTATTTATGCGTGTTTTTGCCATTTTTACTCCTTTCAATTTTTTAAAAAAAGGCAGTATATTTATACTGCCTTAATATTATGTTTCACGTGAAACATTTAAAGAACTGTAACGCTTGCTGTTCCTTTCTTAGTGTTATCGTAAATAGAAGTTGCTGTAACTTCTATCGGCGGCACTTCTTCGCCAACAGCATAGTCGGAAGCAATCTTTAAAAGACCATTTTTATTAATAGCTGCTTTTCCTTCCTGTGCTCCCTTAGTAATAGACCATGTAACAGCTTTGTTAGCAAATCCAGTAGTCTCTACTGTTGCAGATAACTGCAATGAAAGTCCGGCGGATAAAGAACTTTCATTAGGTGATACTATTACACCTGTAACAGATGGTGCTACTCCAGCTGTGAAAACAACAGCATTTTCAAATGGACTACTAGACTTAATTCCCCAAATGTGTAAAAAGTGGTTATTCTCTAATGTCGCAGGATTGTAAAACTCTGTTGTCTTTCCTACACTTGTTGTATCCATTCCATAGTAGTAGTCCATAAACCACTCACGTGATACGATAACTGCTGGAATATTAGCAAGCTGTGTAATTTCTTCCGACGTAAATGGCACGTACTGCTCACCAAGTACCTGGACTAATCTGTCAGTGTCGTGTGTATTAAAACCGTCTGCAAGAACTGCTCTTGCCTTGAAATCTGCGTCATCTCTAAAGAAAGAAGTTGCAAGAACTTCTGTTGACATGTCAGCTTCAAAATCCGTATTCAAAATAAAAATCTGATCATCAAATGATGTTGATCGTCTAACAGCGGCTGGATTGTAATTAGGACTTCTGAATGTCATCTTATTAGAAATAGATTTCATATCAGACACACGTTCTCTTGCTGTCTTAGTCTCATAATCTGTAATTTCTACAGATGTCATTGTACCGTCTAAAATTCTACGACAAAGCTGGTATTTGTCAATAATATACTCATCATATGTCTTGCTTTCCCAGAGCATAGAAACAGCTTCTTCAATAAAAGATAAAAGTCCGCCCTCTGTCTCAAATGCCATAGCTAGCTGTTCATCAGAAGTTGTTGTCTGGTAGTACACCTGAAAGTTAATGTTGTGCAAGTACTGCATAACATTTGGAACTTCTGTTGTTAAAAATGCTGCCTTGTTTTCAAAATTTTTATTGTAATTATGAACTTTGCATAAATCAAGAATAATTTCTCTTACTGTCTGTCCACGACTAAGTGTACCTCTGAGTGTAAAATCCCAAGGATTTTCCCAGCGGTTACGCTTAATTACTGTTAATCCAATAGTATTAACAGTATTGATAAAAGCATTTCTATAGCGCTGATTGTCCATAATCAGCTTGCCTATCGGGGCTATACTTTCTCCCTGTACTGGTAAGTCAATCTCGGCTGATAATGTAGGGTTCTGATTAATAATGTAACTTAATAACTCGGCATTTGTGCTAACTTCTAACACATTGTTTTTTGGTGCTCTACTTGGCATATTAAATCTCCTTTACATCAATAATTTTTTTCTCTTCGATATCTTCTCGGATATCGTCTTTATTTTCAACAGTAATACTGCTAAAAAATCTTTCCTTGTACTTTGCTTTAAGATTTGCTGTTTCAGCTTCAAGATTTGCTATGCTTGCTTCCATTTCTTTCTTTTCGGCTTCATATCTTGCTCGATATTCTTCATTTACATCTTCTGTCCAACTATCTTCAATATCTTCTAAAATTTCAATTTTTTTATCGTCTGTAATGTCGAGTTCATCGATTTTCTTTTTAAAATCTTCCTTAGATAATACCATTATTTACTCCTTTCTTAATTAAAATTAATAACCATACCTGCATAAATTAAACTAGGGTCGTCTATGTTGTTTAATTCGGCTATTTCCATTTCTTTTCTGTAAATTTCTGCGTTGTCGTCCAGTTGATATCTTCTGGCTACAATCTGCCATAGATTATCTCCAGCCTGTACCGTGTATGTATCGGCTTCAGTTGGTTCTTCTGGTGTAGTGTTATCAACATAATCAGCGTGTCTGATTTCATTTAAACGATTATACGCATAATCATCATAGACGCTTAAATCCCAGTCATTCATAATACTAATTATAGAATTAGCGTAATTAGGGTCGGTTGCATATCCGCAAGCCTGTACTCTCATCGCCTGAACATGTCTATTAGTTTCGCATGTAGCGCTATCGTAATGTGCCCACTGCATTAAGTCGTACAGACCTACAACTGCTTCACTTGGTGTTGGGTACATTTTAAAACTATCAACAATGCTAGTTTCTACACCGTCAACATATTCTATTGTTGGAGAATAAAAACCCTCTCCTTTAATTCCAAAAAGTGAAGAACTATTAATATTGTACCCACTTTCCTGACATGCCATTGCAATTACAACACTAGGAAGAAGTGTTTTATTATCTTTCATTCTTCTTGCAATGTACTCATTAACTACAATTGGTGCTATTGTATTTACAAACACGTTTACATAGTCATATTTTACTGCTGTTATTGGAAACTCCATTTTTCACCTCTTTCTCTAAGACATCCAGTGCCTTGGTAATTATTGTCGGTATCTTAATACCTGTAATTGCTATGTTTTCAGTAATAGAAAGAACTTCTTCTACTATAAATGCAATTATGACTATATGTCTAATTACATTCATTACAAGTAATTTATCAAGCTGACATGCTATTACAACAATAACTAGCGTGAAAAACTTCTTGACTATTCCCTTAAACATAACACCACTTGACAGCTTACCACTGTCAGTTTTACTGCTTTTCTGCCAGATAGCAGAAATAAGAAAACCCACTATTAAATCAATAATCATTAAGACTATTAAGATAATAAGGTCGTCTGTTGGTTTGCCTATTAAGTTAATTAATAGACTTCCTATTGCTCCACTGGCAATAGAAACAATGTTTTTTAGTTTAATATTAATCACTCCTTTTTTCTATTTTGGCTTGCCAATGTGGTTTACGGCTCATGTTTACATTTTTTTATATGTTCTTATATTACTTTATCCGTTCCACTCATCAGACACAAGGTTGCCGTCCTTGTATGACGCTGGTTGTCCAGCGTTTCGGCTATTTAGAAATTTCTTCAATTCTTCTATATATAAATAATATCGCTACTATTAATATAAATGCTATTGTATTCATCCAAATACCTCTCTCATATCTTGTAGAATATCTTCACATTCAACAGACACTGTTGTATGTATGTTTATTGTTAATATTCCTAAGTCTGTATAATTAATTATTCTGTCGTAATATTTAAGTATTACTTTAAAGTCTTTGCTCCTTTCTTCGCTAGTATAATTCTTATTGTTCCACATGTCAATTATTTTCCGAACATTTATTCGCATTGTTAAATTCATAACTTCCACCTTTCTAATTACATTCTTATATTATCAACCCACTTCTCAATAATACATCTGCCGTCATATTCTTCTATCTTAGCAATATTACCATTGTAAAAGAAGAATGTTATATCATGCTTATTTTCAAGAACAATCTTTACAGCATGTATTGTTCTAGAAACTTGTATTGTTTTAAGTGAACCATTTTTGCTACACTCTCTAAATAATACATTTGCTTCATTTACTGTCATAATTTACACCTTTTAACCTTTCTTTAATCACTGTTTAAGACTTATAATTTCTTTGTCCAATATCTTTCTTTAATTATTACATTCTTCTAAAATTATTATTCATATCATAGTAATCAATTTTATGTACCATAATACTTGATAACATCTGTATTGTTACAATCATTTTAGAATAACATACAAAGACAGTATATGGTATATGATAACTGTCTACTCCTATCCAAGTATCTTCATCCATATCAACTATTTTAATATCTTTTTCTTCTTTTAACCATGTTTTAACTACTTTTTTTTTAACTCTTTCTTATTCATACATTTCACCTTTTACCTTTCTTTAATCACTGTTTTCTGTTATTGCCTTTCGACATGATTATAATAACATAATGCTATCTGTAAG
>OJMP01001698.1_pt1 | contig 13882 bp, 10 predicted proteins | sample 1597311 | NCBI WGS metagenome assembly OJMP01 (sample SAMEA2452134, study PRJEB22498) | human gut metagenome | biome: human feces; feature: human gut; material: feces | place: Australia | collected 2012 | reverse complement strand
CGCTCACATCCAACACTTGCTCCGAGACCACAAATATGCCTTATTGAGGGCAATGGCTTCTGTGCTATGGATGGAGAAGATGAATTAAATAATTATATAATTTCTATGGAAAAAGTATGAAATCTGTGGTATAAAAGAAAATATGTAAATTTTAGAGGTTAACGTACTTTTAAACATATGCTATAGAAAGGAGGCAGTCGATGGAACGTTCTGTATTAGAGGAGGCAATTTATAATCGCTATATTGTGCCAACAAGAAGAAAGAGAACCCATCTAGCTGGTTTGGAGTTTGAGCTGCCGATTGTGAATGAGAAGAATGAACCTGTCAATTTTGAAGTGATTTATCAGGTAACAGATCGATTTATTGATACATTTTCTTTTTTAAATGTGAGCAGAGATGATAATGAACATATTTATCTGGCGGTTGATGACAAGACAGGAGATGGTCTGTCTTATGATTGCAGTTATAATACGTTAGAATTTTCTTTTGGGAAAGAAGAAGATATGAATGTGCTGTACAAAAGATTTTGTCAGTATTATACTTATATACAGAAGGAACTGCGTAAAGAGGGGCATATGCTGACTGGCATGGGTATTAATCCCCGTTATGCAGTGAATCAGAATGTACCGGTAGTAAGTGAGCGGTATCGTATGTTATTTCATCACCTCTCTTCTTATAAAAAGTATGGCAACAGTATTCCATTTCATTCTTATCCGAATTTTGGACTGTTTTCGTATGCAAGTCAGATTCAGCTTGATGTAGAAGAAGAGCAGGTAGTTCCAATGCTGAATACATTTACAAAGTTAGAGCCGTTTAAGGCATTGATTTTAGCGAACTCTTTATGGGGAGAGAATGCGGAGATTTTATGTAGCAGGGATAACTTTTGGAGAAACAGTCTTCATGGCTTGAATCGCCATAATGTTGATATGTATAATGTTGTATTTGATACAACAGATGAAATTGTTCGGTACATAAAAAGCATGAGCTTATACTGTGTAGAAAGAGAAGGAAAATATATCAATTTTCCACCAGTGGTTCTTAGTAAATATTTTTCCTCTGATCGGATAAAAGGGGAATACTTCGATGGAAATAGATATCGTGAAATCACATTCCATCCGGAGATTTCCGATTTGCAATCTTTACGGTCATTTAAATTTGAAGATCTGACTTTCCGTGGGACAGTAGAGTTTCGAAGTGTATGTGAGCAGCCGGTAGGTGAAATTATGGCATCGGGAGCATTGCATGCTGGCCTTATGGAAAATATCGGAGAGCTTTCGGAATTTTTAGAGAAAGATACTTCCATCTATCATAATGGATATAATGCATCTGAGTTGAGAAGAACATTTCCTCAGGCCTTTATATGGAAGGGCGGAGAAACTTTTAAGTCCAGGCAGACAGATGGCAGAAGGAATGGAGAACGGAAAAACACTGGAGGATTACATCGAAGAGTATGGAGGAATGTAATGCTACATATTGAAAATGAGTATATAAGAGAACATTTATTAGATGGTGCGTTTGGAATCGAGATGGAAAGTCTGCGTGTTGTAGGAGATGGTATGCTTTCACAGACTGCGCATCCTTTTCCGGGAGATGCACATATCGTCAGAGACTTCAGTGAAAACCAGACCGAAATTAATACAGGAGTAAATGAAAGTATCGAGGCGGCAATTAAAGAATTAGAAGGACATACCAGAAGAATTCAGGAAAAGTTAAAGACACTTCCAGAGCCAGAATTGCTGTGGCCATTTTCCAATCCTCCATATATTGGCGGGGAGAAAGATGTGCCGATTGCACAGTTTGATGGGAAAGATGCACATAAAACAGCGTATCGTGAATATCTTTCCGATAAATACGGACGTTATAAGATGACATTTTCGGGAAGCCATGTAAATTTTTCTTTTTCAGAAGATTTGTTAAGAGCAGATTTTGCTTTGCAGTCTGAGCCGGATTTTATGAAATATAAGAATAAATTGTATTTGGAGCTGGCGCAGAAAATGGCTGTATATGGCTGGATTTTAGTGGCAGTTACGGCGGCCAGTCCGATTGTAGACAGTTCTTTTATGGAAAAAGGTGTCTATGGGAAAAGTGTTTTTACAGGCTTAAGTTCTGTAAGATGCAGTGAACTTGGTTACTGGAATGAATTTCCACCGACATTTGATTATAGCGATATTGATTCTTACGTGAATTCTATTGAAAAGTATGTTAAAAATGGCTTACTAAAAGCACCGTCAGAACTCTATTATCCTATTCGTTTAAAACCTGCAGGAGAAAATAATCTTATATCTTTGAGGAAGAATGGAATCAATCATATCGAACTTCGTATGTTTGATTTAAATCCTCTCACAGGAGCTGGAATTGATGCGAGAGATGTGAAGTTTGCACAGCTTTTAATGGTGTGGCTCGCAACGATGCCATCCTGGTATGTTTCCAAAAAGGATCAGGTAAATGCTGTACAGAATTTTAAAAATGCGGCCCATTATGATTTAAAGACAGTAAAAATTGCCCGTACGGAAAAAAGAGCGCGGTCTATCGTACATGAGGCATTAAAAGTTATCGGATGGATGAAAGAGTTTTATCAAGGCCTGAAAATGGACGATGTTCAACAAATCTTAGATTTTGAATATGAGAAATTTGTTGATCCAGAGAAGAGATATGCATGGCAGGTTCGAAAACAATATCAGGAAAACTATGTAGAAAAAGGACTTGTATTAGCGAGACAAAAACAAAATATGACTGTTTAGAGATATTTAGATATGACTGGAATCTCAGAGATTTTATAATCAGATACTTGCGAAAGAAAATCAAAATAGCTCAAAATGGTCATAATACAATATATGAGGAGAGAAGAACATCAATGTGTGAATTGTTTGGAGTAGATTCTGCAAAAAAGATACCGTTAAATGAGTTATTAAGAGAATTTTTTTCGGATGGAACAGAACATCCCCACGGTTGGGGTATGGCATTTTTTTACGGCAATGCTGTTTCTTTAGAAAAGCAGCCACAGTCTGCTGTGACAAGCAATTATTTAAAGCAGAGACTTCGTGCTAAAATAGAGACAGACAAGATGATTGCACATATCCGTCTTGCGACCAGGGGAACAATGGACTATGAAAATACACATCCGTTTGTTATGCGTGATAATTATGACCGCACCTGGACGTTAGCGCATAATGGAACAATATTTGAAAGTGAAGTACTTGAGCCATTTGTAGCGGCAGAAGACGGAGATACGGACAGCGAACGCATTTTGTGCTATATTATTGATCAGGTAAATGCAGCGCAGGATGAAAAGGGAGCGGCACTGACAAAAGAAGAACGTTTTGCGCTTCTTAATCGTATTATCCTGGAAATCGCGCCAGAGAATAAGCTGAATCTGCTTATTTTTGACGGAGAGATTATGTACGTTCATACTAATTATAAAGACAGCCTGTACCGTTGCCGTAAAGACAAAGCAATCGTTATGGCAACTCGTCCTCTCGACCGTGATAAATGGAAGAACGTCCCAATGAATCAGTTACTTGCCTATGAAGATGGGAAGCTTATTTATACGGGTACAAAACATGAGTATGAATTTGTAGACAGCGAAGAGAAGATGCATATGCTGTTTCTTGATTTTGCAAATCTTTAAAAATAACACAGAAAAGGAAGAAATATATGTTAAATCAATTTTCAAGAACCCAGCTTTTACTGGGGGAAGAAGCAATGGATAAATTAAAAAATTCCCGTGTGGCAGTTTTTGGAGTCGGCGGAGTTGGTGGTTATGTCTGCGAGGCATTAGCGCGAAGCGGAGTCGGTACATTTGACCTTATTGATGATGACAAAGTGTGTCTTACAAACTTAAATCGTCAGATTATTGCCACAAGAAAAACAGTTGGCAAATACAAAGTAGAAGTAATGAAGGAGCGTATTTTAGACATTAATCCTGATGCACAGGTCAATGTCCACCAATGCTTTTTCCTTCCAGAAAATGCAGATGATTTTCCATTTGATGAATATGATTATGTTGTCGATGCAGTCGATACTGTTACCGCAAAAATCGAGATTATTATGCAGGCGCAAAAGTACGGAACTCAGGTAATCAGTAGCATGGGAGCTGGCAACAAACTTGATCCGGCAGCCTTCCAAGTAGCCGACATTTACAAAACCAAAATGTGTCCACTTGCAAAAGTAATGCGTCGCGAACTGAAAAAGCGAGGTGTAAAAAAACTGAAAGTTGTTTACTCCGAAGAAAAGCCAACACGTCCAATCGAAGATATGTCCATAAGCTGCAGAACAAATTGTATCTGCCCTCCGGGAGCGGAGCATAAATGTACGGAACGACGCGATATTCCGGGAAGCGTAGCTTTTGTACCATCTGTGGCAGGGCTTATTATCGCAGGGGAAGTTGTGAAGGATATTGCTGGGAAATAGGATTTTGCCAGAGAATTTTTTAAACACGCTCTAGAATCATTGGGGCATTTATTTAGGAAATCAGGCGGGAATTGTGGGGGTTTCTAAACGTTAAAAGCACAAAGAAATGAAGAACATAGTTTTCAAAGATTGCGGAACACCGTCAAAAGCTATATTGAGAAAAATAATTGGGAATGTGAGGTATATCCATCACCATTTGCGGTTTTTTTAAATAAAGATGAAAAAATATATGTGGAGCCAGATATCAGTGTCATTTGTGATAAAGATAAATTAAATGACAGGGGCTGTGTAGGCACCCCGGATTTTGTAATCGAAGTTGTTTCAAAGTCTAGCAGGAAGATGGATTATACAACAAAGAATGCATTATATTCGGATGCCGGTGTAAGAGAATATTGGATTGTTGATCCTGAAAAGGAGCGAACAATGATTTACTATTACGAGCAGGATGAAGTACCGATGATAATCCTATTTACTCAGACGATTCAAAGTGGGATTTATGAAGGACTGGAGATTAATATATCGGAATTGTTGAAGTAGATAGCATTCTGTAATAACAAGTGGAATGTATAGATTAGGAACATCCAAAATGTAGCGGTTAAAAGAAAGTTTCAAAACTAAACTAATCTTTACATTCCAATATGTTATTACTATAAATACATATTATAAAGAAAAATAATTGTGTTGACAATATACTTAAGATTATAATTAATATTGATGTGAAAAGAAAAATATTTATCCTATTAGATTAGAGCCTTTTTCAAACACGCTCTAGTGTTTTAGAATTCAAAGAAAGGTGATATAATGCAAGTACAATCTTAGTGAATGGTAAAGTATAGTTATAGATGAGATTTTGACACAAATAAAGGAGATATAAATTGTCGACCGATAATAATGCAAAAATATAGGGAGGTCGACAATGCGATAAATATGGGCTGAGAGCAAAACTATAATAAAAATATGGATATAAGATGAGGAGAATAGAAAGAGGTCGACAGAAAAAGAAGAAAGACTATAGATGATATAATGGTAGTTGGAGGACGGGAATTAATAGATACATTATGGAATGTAAATGAAACCTCTGCATCGCCGGAAACCTCTGCGTTGCCGGAGAATTAATAGATACATTATGGAATGTAAATATTTATGACAGGCGGCATTGACGTAAACAGGCTGAGAATTAATAGATACATTATGGAATGTAAATATTAGAATGACTGTTGATAAATCAATGGCTACAGATGAATTAATAGATACATTATGGAATGTAAATTTGTGCTGATCTCGTATGCTGCACTAAATGTCATTGAATTAATAGATACATTATGGAATGTAAATTAGAAAATGGAAAGCGAAATCTTACCGAGCAAATGGGAATTAATAGATACATTATGGAATGTAAATATGCAAGTCACAAGCCTTGATGAGAAATACAGAGTGGAATTAATAGATACATTATGGAATGTAAATGTTAATATTCTGGAGAAGATTGAAGCTCTTGAAGTTGAGAATTAATAGATACATTATGGAATGTAAATGAGGATTATTTGATTGCGGATGGGTTAAAAGTAAACGGAATTAATAGATACATTATGGAATGTAAATGAAAGTCCATGAATGGAATGGGACAGTCAGGAAGAGAATTAATAGATACATTATGGAATGTAAATGTACAATTTTAAATCAGCATTCATCCGCACACATGGGAATTAATAGATACATTATGGAATGTAAATAAAATGCTTTGCGCCATCTTTAACAGTTTGTTATCATGAATTAATAGATACATTATGGAATGTAAATACGTTAGCGAGGCGGAAACCCTCGCTAACTGGTTATTTAGAATTAATAGATACATTATGGAATGTAAATTCCATGTTGTTCCGTCCGGATTTGTATGTAACTCCAGAATTAATAGATACATTATGGAATGTAAATTATTAACGGGAGCGGTATCGATCACAACTTGAACGGGAATTAATAGATACATTATGGAATGTAAATTAGTGCTTGCTAATTTGAGGTAGCGCTAACAATCAGGAATTAATAGATACATTATGGAATGTAAATATGAGATTACAGTTTTTTGCACAGCCGGGCGGTGGAATTAATAGATACATTATGGAATGTAAATATGTTGTATTCGGTAGTCCCCTTTGATATTGAGGACTTGAATTAATAGATACATTATGGAATGTAAATTATGATCTGACAGCCATTGCAGGGCTTTCATCCTGAATTAATAGATACATTATGGAATGTAAATTGAAGACACCGGAGAACTTAGACAGAGCATCCACAGAATTAATAGATACATTATGGAATGTAAATTTGAAGCCCCATGAACTTCCTCCGAAACCAGGAATCCGAATTAATAGATACATTATGGAATGTAAATCTATCAGAGAAATCAAAGACGTAAACACCCTTTGGGAATTAATAGATACATTATGGAATGTAAATCTAGAACAGCTCATAAGAGCAAAACAGAATCTTAGAATTAATAGATACATTATGGAATGTAAATGAATGAAAAAGGAGAAACACTGAAAGGAACAACGGGAATTAATAGATACATTATGGAATGTAAATACAAAAATCATCATTCCAAATAAATGACACTTTTATGAATTAATAGATACATTATGGAATGTAAATGCGGTCACCGAAGCAATGCCCGACATTTCTGTTATGAATTAATAGATACATTATGGAATGTAAATCCCTATAGCTTTAAGATATCGGTCTAACTCGGACTCGGAATTAATAGATACATTATGGAATGTAAATATACGATTATGTGTTTCTACGAAATTTTATTTTAGAATTAATAGATACATTATGGAATGTAAATGATAATCAACAGCTTCTTGCACTTCTTCTGCGCTGTTTCGAATTAATAGATACATTATGGAATGTAAATTTTCCTGTGAACGCTTCTGTTCTGGAAGTTACTAAGAATTAATAGATACATTATGGAATGTAAATATTGCCAGATTTATCAACATCATAGTGCCACCATCTAGAATTAATAGATACATTATGGAATGTAAATGAGATTGCAGAAATGTGGAACATTGAGAACAAACAGAATTAATAGATACATTATGGAATGTAAATAAATCTGATGCACCTTGACGGCACTGTTTGAAATATGAATTAATAGATACATTATGGAATGTAAATACGAAAGAGGAATATATGAGACAGGAGGGAAAAAGGAATTAATAGATACATTATGGAATGTAAATTATGTAGATATGTACTTCCATTTCATTCCCTCTTCGAATTAATAGATACATTATGGAATGTAAATGTTCTTCCCCTAAAATATAAGCGATGGTGTCCGCAGAATTAATAGATACATTATGGAATGTAAATGGAAAGCAGGTCACAAAGGGACGTATGCTTGATTTTAGAATTAATAGATACATTATGGAATGTAAAAGATAGAACATAATAGTAAAGAATAAATTATTAAAGATGTTTATAATCCTTTAGAAAACTAAGCGAGAATTCTCGGTAGTTCAATTACCGAGATAAAAGTGTTTGTTTTTGTATATAGCTGAATGCTTTTTTTGAAAACAAAAATATGTTCGAAAAAATATTGACTATATAGTAAAATAATGGTATATCTATATGTATAAAATAAAGTCAGATATATTTTATCCTCTTACAGCAAGAAGACTCCGACCTCTAAGGTGGGGGATGAATTGTGTCTGCTACCTGCTTGATAGAGCATCCTGATTATAGTATAGTATCTTTAGTCGGATAATAAAAAATTGAGATAATAACGCACATTTAGTATTCTTACTATACTATCATCTTGTGCTTGTGTTCAAGTATCGCAGGTGGGTTTTCGAGGAAAAGGAAGTGGCATGGTGGCAAACAGAGCATATAAATTCAGAATCTATCCCAATGATGAACAGAAGATTTTGTTTGCTAAGACTTTTGGCTGTGTGAACACCGAATTTTCAATTCACACGGCTTTTTTATGTTTTTAGTATACCATTCAGAAAACAGTATAACAAGATAATCTTATCTTTCTTTTAAATCTACCAAATACGCTTCTTTTTCATTTGTGAAAAGTAATTTCTTCTCCTTTTTCGCAATATACATCTCCAGTGTTCCCCGGATTTCTTCTGGGATATCTAATTCTCGATAAATATCCTCCTGCAAATTATAAAGATAATATACATCGTCAGACTCTGTTCCTAATAAAACATACTCTCTATTTACTTGCATTATATGAACATCTTCTGCTTGTTTTAAAGAAATCATCTGCTTTTGTTTTGTGATAAGATTCTCTATTTCCAACTGTTTTTTCTTTGTATCACACCGATACGTCCAGCAGCCTTTGATATCTCCATATTCCGGATATACTTTTACTTTTCCTGTTTGAAGGTCAATATAATTCAGGCGATAGAATTCGGTATTGTTTTTGGTAAATGCATCTCCAACAGCGGCAATATGGTCATCATTAATGAAATCATATTCATTGGAAAGTGCGTATCCAGAAAGTCCTTCTAGTTTTCTTTCTGTTTCTTTTTCTGTATCAAAGACAGTCCAATATGATTTGCTGTGATTGATTAAGATATATTTTCCATCTGGAGACATGCTCATATTCATTCCGTCCCCAGGTTTTACGACCTGTCTACATTCTCCACTTTTTAAATTTACGCAAAGAATTTGTTCATTTTCTTTGGTATTTTCTGCGGAAAGGTAAATTTCTCCCTGCTTATTTATCTGGTCAAATACCTGTACCAGATTTTTGCTATAATTATAGCTAAAAATCTCCTGCCCAATGATAGAATATTGGAAAGAGAATGTACTTGCCTTGTAGCTGCCCGAAAAGGATTGTATTGGCAATTTGCTAAGTTTACCATCTTTAATGCTATAGACTTTCTCTACGATTTCATCGGAGTTTGCATCCGTTTTACTTTCATAAATAAAACTTTCATTCGTTCCCACAATCTGCAGATTATCTTTCATTGGCACTTTTTCAATTTGTGAAATGGAGTCTTGCCCTTCATCTGCTTTGTTATTTCTTCGGTGAACTCTTCCTGTTTCTTCCTCATTACTTCTGCCATTTTTTACTTCTTTCCCAGCAGAATTTTTCTTATCATTCTTACCGTATGAATCGATATTTGAGGTATTGTTATTATAACCTTTCTTGTTATTTCCGTTTTTTCCACTTCCATTATTATTTATATACTGATTCTCTTTTCCTTGTTGATCACCAGAAGAACTTCCTATCTGAAATGTCTGCTCAATCCAATCACGAAAAACAGTAGAAACTCTGGCTGCAGTCTGTACTCCAATACTTAGCACTACAACACAGATTACAATTGCGGCAGCAACTCTTAACCCAGACAATTTTCTCACATCTTTTTCCGAGTTTTCTTCTGTGTTTTCTGAAGAATTTACAAAGAAAAATCTTCGAATCATTGATGGTTTTCTTTTTTGAATATCTTCTGCCGCTTCCCTAATAAAGCGATCCTCACAGGCATCAATCGCACGAAACAGTTCTTTTTTATCCATCAGATTAACTCCTTTTCCTGCAAATATTGCTGCAACTTTTCACGAAGTCTGGCTAAACGCATAGATGCTGTTTTTTCTGTGATTCCATAGTCTTTTGCAATTTCTTTCACTGGCTGTAAAAACCAGTACCTGCGTAAAAATAAAATTCTTTTTTTCTCCGGAAGTTCGGAAAGGAATGTATTAATTGCTGTCCGCAACTCCTCAAATTCTACGCTGTCAGATGCTTCCGTTCCATCACTCACACATTCTGCCAGCTCATCGAGAGACGTTTCATACGCACTGTTCCGCTTTTTGGCATGATTAAATTCGTATTTTTTCAGGGAAAGATTTTTTATAATTCGACATATGTACGCCTTAAATGGGTTCGGTTCTTTCGGAGGAATCTTATTCCAGAGTGTAAGATAGGTGTCATTCACACATTCCTCACTGTCCCTCGTATCATTTAAAATATTGATGGAAATCGAATGACACAGTCTCCCATACTTTTCATCAGTCTGTTCAATAGCATTTTCCGAACGCTTAAAATATAAAGCGATAATCTCTTTATCTGTCATCATTTTCACTCCTTTACTTCTCAAGATTTACCAGATAAACTTCTTTTTCATTTGTAAATAACAACGCATTTTCCTTTTGTGAAAAATACACCTGTAGCGTATACCTTATGTCTTCCGGTGGATTTAATTTCACTGCTGTTTTTCTTTTTATATTGCAAAGATAGGCAGGCAAATCTTCCTCATTCCATATAAGAAAATAATTTTTATAAATGGATGTGAAATAAGATGGCTCTATCTCTATATCTCTTATCAGAAATTTTTCACCTGTAACTATGTTCTGAAACAATGCCGTTTTCTTTTTTGCACTGTACTCGCAATTCCATTCTGGTGTTACATTTCCATACTCGTTATATTCTTTTGTCTGTAAATTAAAAGAAGTCCACTTTCTCTTCACACTTCCACCCGGCTGTATGAGATTATATCTTACCAACACATATTTTCCATTCGGTGCCATCACAAAATCAATCCCTGTTTTTGAAGCCAATTCACTTTGTATTTCATCGGTCTTCAAATTAATCGCAATAAGACGTTTTCCATTTTGTCCGCTCTCTTGCGTATATTCTTTCGCAGAAGTTTCAAGAACAGCATATACTGTATCTTGCTGTATCACTGGGAAAACTTCCTCTACCGCCCCATGCATGTTGTAGGCAAAAATTTCATTATCAATCGTTGAATATTCAAAAGAAATGTCCAAATGCTGATAATGTCCCTCAAATTTTTTCTTTGAAAGCTCCTTTTGTTTTCTCCCCTCAATCGAAAATACCTTCTCTACCTTTTCTTCTATTCCATCATAACTCGTCTCATAAAGAAATGTTTCATTCTGCCCGGTCATCTGTACATGATTCTTTAAGGAAATCTTAGCGTTACCCATATCCACTGTCGTACTATCTGGAATAATGTGTATAACATCATTTTTCGTAAAAATGTTCTCCATCCAATCATGAAAAAGCGTAGAAATATGTGCTGTTGTCTTTACGCCAACTCCCAGAACTACAATAAAAAGAACAATTGCCGCCGCAATACGAATGCCTGACAAATGCTGATTCTTATTAAAGAACAATCGTCGCAACCTCTTCTGCTTTTTTCGTCTACTTTCTATATCCTGAATGACTTCCTTAATAAATACATCATCGCAGGCATCGATGGCATCAAATATTTTCCTGCTGTCCATAAAAAACTCCTTTCGCAAAGGTAATTTTCTAATTTCGTATCAAATTGATACTTCCTATACTAACAAATACGATGTAAAAACAAAATACCACAAAAAATTTTGATTTGTGAGGCTGTGGAACAGACGAACCCTCATCTCCTGTAATATATAAAAATGCTTCGTTTCCCTGCGTCCAAGCTGCTCATCCGCAACTTGAACTTGCTCAAAGGCGCATTTTTATATATTACAGGAGATGAGGGTTCTGTGTATTCCAATCCCACAAATCAGTTGAGAAAATTTGAAGATGGGGACAAAAGAAAGTTGGAATTCTGATTTTGCATGAGTAGTTTTTCTCTTGGGGTGCGTCTGTTTGTCTGTTATCAGAGTTCCACTCCACTTTTTCCTGTTTTCAATATCCGTTCAATAAGATCAACAATATGTGCCGCTGCCTCTACTGGAGCAATACTATGCCGGTTGATATTAGAAACTACGGTATATTCCGATTCTAACATATCTGACCTTGCATTATTGTCAATCCTATGATATTTAATTCTCTGACATAGCTGTCTTTCCTGTCCTCTCCCTCAAATTTTTTAACTTATTTGTAGAATTCAAGATAGACAGCCGCTATAGATACTACTCTATCGGATTGCTCAAAAAATATGAAAAAGAACCCCTAAAAAATTTATTGAATTTTGTGACTTTGTGCTGCCTTAGCAGGTCGAAAAAAGCTCCAGTGGAGGTTTTGAGAGCAAGTTTCTGCTTTACTGGGCAAAATGGAGCGTTTAGCACAACGGAACAAAATCAATAAATTTTTTAGGGGCTCTTCTCAACAATCTTCTGGCAATCCGGCTACAGATTTCTTTACAGTGGCGTCTCCCTTGCCTGCGGCAAATTAGAACTTAAACACCGCTACCCCATATGCCGGCAATTTATATCTAAAGGAATACTTTCTTCCATCACACTCTTTCTTCGCTGGTTTATATTCTTTTGGTCTTCTCTTACCAGTTCCGCCGAACTTTTTATCATCACTGCTGAGTACAAGTGTGTGCTTTCTTCGGCAAGTTGTTCCGACACGGTAATCTGGACGTTCTACTGGTGTGAAGTTGATGATGAAGAGCATATTGCTCTTTCCGCTTTCGGAATGTCTTACGAAAGAGAATATACTTCTGTCACCGTCATCGGCATTGATCCATTCGAAGCCTTCTGGATAGCAGTCATATTCGTAGAGACATTTATTATTTTTATAAAGATGAAGTAATTCTTTTACAAATGCCTGCAAATGGCGGTTCGGCTCTTTATCTAAGAGGAACCAGTCAAGTTCTCTCTTTTCACTCCACTCTCTATGCTGTCCAAAATCCTGTCCCATGAAGAGAAGCTTCTTGCCTGGATGTCCTGTCATGAACGCATAACCTGCCATAAGATTTTTGAATTTATCCTCGTAGCTGCCTGGCATTTTCTCTATCATAGAGCATTTCAGATGAACGACTTCATCGTGAGAAAGGACGAGCATATAGTTTTCGGAGTATGCATAAACCATTGCGAAGTTCATCTTTGTATGGTTATATTTTCTAAAGTAAGGATCAAGCTTCATGTACTCTAAGAAATCGTGCATCCAGCCCATGTTCCACTTAAGGCTGAAGTCTAATCCGCCGTATTCTGCCTTATCCGTTACTTTTGGCCATGCGGTAGATTCTTCTGCGATCATAACGATTCCTGGATTTCTCTTCTTTACGATTGTATTCAGGTGCTTGAAGAATTCAATTGCCTCAAGGTTCTCGTTACCGCCGTAAATGTTTGGAACCCACTGTCCGTCTTCACGTCCGTAGTCAAGATATAACATAGAAGCAACCGCATCTACACGAAGTCCGTCTACATGATAATGTTCTAACCAGAAAAGCGCGTTACAGATAAGGAAATTCTGCACTTCTGTCTTGCCGTAATCAAATACCTTTGTTCCCCAGTCTGGATGTTCTCCTTTTCTTGGATCTGCGTATTCATAGAGGCAGGTTCCGTCAAACTCTGCTAATCCGAAAGCATCTCTTGGGAAATGTGCTGGCACCCAGTCAAGGATAACACCGATATTATGTTCATGCATATAGTCCATGAAATACTGGAAGTCTTCTGGTGAACCATGACGGGATGTTGGAGCAAAATAATTTGTTACCTGATATCCCCAGGAACCATCAAATGGATGCTCTGCAATACCCATCAGTTCCACATGAGTATA
>OJMP01001694.1_pt1 | contig 13904 bp, 9 predicted proteins | sample 1597311 | NCBI WGS metagenome assembly OJMP01 (sample SAMEA2452134, study PRJEB22498) | human gut metagenome | biome: human feces; feature: human gut; material: feces | place: Australia | collected 2012 | reverse complement strand
TATCAGCTTTCGCTTTTTCTTTTTTTCTTTTTGAATTTCTCTTAATTTTCTAAAAAATGCTGAGAGCATTTCCGAGCATTCTTCTTGAAGAACGCCTCTTTCTACCTCTGCCTGGTGATTAAATTCCTGCATTTCAAGAAGATTAAGTATTGAGCCGCCACAACCAGCTTTCGCATTCATGCTGCCAATAACGACTCTCGTCACTCTCGCCTGCACAATTGCTCCGGCACACATCTGGCAAGGCTCCAAAGTGATGTACATCGTACAGTCTTCCAATCGCCAGTCTCCAAGCTTTTTACATGCTTTTTTCATCGCAAGAAGTTCTGCATGTGCAAGCACAGTCTTATCCTTATTCCGCTTATTATATCCTCTGGCAATTATTTTTCCATCATGAACAATAACACAGCCAATTGGCACATCACCAATCGCCTCTGCTTTTTTTGCCTGCTTAATTGCCTCTTTCATAAATTTTTCGTCTTCTGTATATTTTCTCATAAAATATTCTCCCATTTATGAAACTCATAGTCCCGTAAAATAGCGACGTACTTATTTCAATATTTTGTGATACCCTCCTGCCTACAGATGGGAGCTTCCCTTCCCCCAATAAAATCACCATAATCACATCAAAAAATACATTTGCAATAATCTGCCAAACTGTCGATTTATATTCCGTCTCTCAGCAGATACAACCAGTATCCAAAACTTCCAGTTTTCATACGATTCTCTGTAAGTGATAAAAATACTGGAAACTGATAAATTTCTGCCATATATTTTTCCCGATTCTCATAAATTCCCGGCACACCGATACAGTAGCGTTCTTCTCCTGCGTACCTTACTTTTCCTGCCAGAATATGATGATATCTCCCATATCCTTTCAAAAGGAACTGATTGCTTTTAAGTACGCTGGCTTCTTCCCCAAACTGTGCCAAATCCGCGGTTGAAATCCTGCATCCTTCATAAAAAGCGGTATTAAAAATATTGTCCACAGAAGGGTTCTTTTTCATTGCATTTATCCACATTTTTTCAAAATTATCAACAACAGAAGTGGCTTCTGGCTCAGTTTCTGCTTCTATTTTTATTTGGGGTTCTATTTCGGAGTCAATCTTCAACTCTGATTTTGATTCCATTTCAGCATCAGTCTTTAACTCTGATTTTGATTCTATTTCAGAATCTGTCTTCAACTCTGATTTTGATTCTATTTCAGAATCTGTCTTTAACTCTGATTTTAGTTCTAGTTCAGATTTATTTTTTGATTCAATACCATCTTCTGAAAATTCTTTTATTTTAACACTTTCTTCTATATTTGTATTATTGCTATGTGCTATATCATTTTCTGAATCAGGCAAGTTTTCCTCTGATTTTATGTTCTCTATCTTATTCTCAGCTCTCTTTTGAAAATCCTTTTCCTCAAAACTCTCTGTGTTTATCTGACCTTTTTTTTCTAAAATATTTTCCTCTAATTCTTGTTGCTCCTGTAACATTTCATCAGTAATATTTCTTGTTGATACTTTTTGTTTTTCTGACATCTTATCTGGAAGAATCTTTTCTGTCTCTGTCTGTTTTTCTGATATTTTACCAGCAATATCTTTTCCAGATTTATTTTCCTGCATTTGAGATTTATCTTTTGCAGAATTCACAATCTTATGCCACCGAAGAGGCTCCAAAGTTTCTGTCGGAATTTCCTCTCCAATCCATACACTTCCGTAATAAAAAGCATCCTGATAATAAAGTAATACTCCCGACTGTCCTTTTATCCGAAAACCAGCCGGAAGCATAGCTGCAGGGTAGGTCAAATGTATTTCTTCCTTATGTTCTTGCGTAATGAGTGTGTCTAACTGCCAGACTTGCCAGCTTTCTCCCTGCCGCTCATAAAAACATAATTTAAGCTCCATTCCCTGCAATAAACGCTCATCGTCTATCTGAATCGTCAGTTTAAGGCTGCCTGACTTTTGTTCTGCCTTAACAAACCCGAAGCATTCCTTTTTCTCTGCCTTTTCATAACGATACAAATAAGAAAGTATCCTTTGATAATCTGCCATGATGATACTCCTTTTTTCACTAATGTATTCTACAGAATGACTTTTATGCCACCAAATATCCTGTAAAAATATACCGCAAATTGGGACGTGCAGATTGCAGGAATAATTTTTCAAACACGCTCTTATCTTCCAAGAATATCCGATAACTTTGCAAACTCCTCTAAAGAAAGCTTTTCTCCACGAATTGTCGGAGTAAGCCCCATCTCTTCAAGCGCCGCTACTGTCTTTTCCTTTGGAATACGAAGTTCGCTTGAATTATAGAGTCCGTTCTGCAGCGTTTTTCTTCTCTGATTAAAAGAAGCACGAATAATCTTAAACATAAATGCGGAATCATTTACCTTAACTGGTTTTTCCTGATAACGAGTTAAACGGATAACTGCAGAACCAACCGCAGGTCTTGGAATAAAGCAGTTTGGCGGTACATTTGCCACGATATATGGTTCTGCATAATACTGTACTGCTAAAGAAAGAGCACCATAATCCTTTGTTCCCGGGCCTACCTGCATACGGTCAGCGACTTCTTTCTGCACCATAACTGTAATAGAGTCCAGTGGTACTTCACTCTCAAATAACCCCATAATAATTGGTGTTGTAATATAGTAAGGCAGGTTCGCAACGACTTTAATTGGTTTTCCACCATTCTTTTCTTCTGCAATCTTGCGAATATCTACCTTTAAAATATCTTCGTTCAATACTGTAACATTATCATATTCCTTTAAAGTATCCTCCAGAATTGGAATCAGCTTTGTATCAATCTCTACCGCAACAACTTCCCTTGCCGCCTCCGCAAGATACTGCGTCATCGTTCCAATTCCCGGTCCGATTTCTAAAACAAAATCATCCTCTCCAATCTCTGCTGCACCAATAATTTTATCGAGTACATGCGTATCAATCAAAAAGTTCTGTCCATATTTTTTCTGAAAATTAAATCCATACCGCTGTAAAACTGCAATCGTTTCCTGCGGGTTTCCTAAATTCGCCATAAGACCTCCTTGGGCTGTCATAAGATTTTGAAAGCAATTTTATATTTGGGGAATCAATGTTGAAGTCTTCCCCTTAAATTTTTACTTAGTTTCTCTATAATAAGATAATAATACATGAAATGGATATCTCATTCAAGAGACGAAATCAAGAAAGGGACAATATGTAAAAGAGAAAGAATCCATATCTGTGGCCTGGGAACAAGTGTTGGATGCGAGCGGCTAAGCGAACATTCAACACGCCGCGACGAAAGTCACAGATATGGATTCTTTCTCTTCCAGAGTTCGTCTGTCCTTCTGCTCTCCTAATGAATTAACCCATACAATCTCTGAGCATTTTCATAGGTTACATTTTCTACTTCTTCCGCTGTAATTTCCTTAAGTCTTGCGATTTCTTCAATCACCAGCGGCAGATATGCAGAGCTATTTCGCTTTCCTCTGTGTGGTGCTGGTGCAAGGTAAGGGCAGTCGGTTTCTACTACAATACACTCTAATGGAATTGCCTTTACAACTTCCTTCAGCACACGGGAATTTTTAAAGGTAACGACACCTCCTACACCAATGTAATAACCCATTTTTACATATTCTTTTGCCATTTCAGCAGAACCGGAAAAGCAATGAATTACACCGCCTGTCGTTCCGGCGTGTTCCTTTTTCATAATGTCAAATGTATCCTGCGATGCGTCTCTGCTATGTATAATTACAGGAAGTTTTTCCTCTGTTGCAAGATGAAGCTGTCTGATAAGCCACTCCTGCTGTACTTCTTTTGGCTCTACATTCCAGTGATAATCAAGACCAATCTCTCCGACTGCCACGATTTTATCCCTGTGACAATATTCCCGAAGCTGCTCCATCCGTTCCTCATTAAGTTCACCAACATGGTCTGGATGAATTCCGGCTGCACCGTACATAAAAGGTACTTTCGAAATAAGTTCTAAGGTATCCATCAGGTCTTTCCAGCTTGCACTGACATTGACAACCTGTGTCACGCCAGCATCTTTTAGCGATTCGAGAACGACCGCTCTATCTGCATCAAACTGTTTATCATTATAATGAGAATGTGTATCAAAAATCATAGTATACCTCTTTAATCCCTGGTTTGCCACAGGGAAAATAGACGCTCCCGAAGAGAGAAGATACCCTATAGCTGTGACCTTAGACCAAGGGTTGGATGCGAGCGGTTAAGCGAACATTCAACCTGCAGCGACGAAAGTCACAAATATAGGGTATTGCCTCTCTTCGGGAGCGTCTCCCCTGCCTGCGGCAACTCAGAATTTAATTAACAAATCTCTGCGCCTGCTGGCATCTTCTTCTCTGGTACCATCAGGGATAATTCCCCATTTTCGTCCTCTGCGCATAAGAGCATACCTTCAGAAAGTACACCGGCTAATTTCGCAGGTTTTAAGTTTACAAGAACCATAACCTTCTTACCAACCATTTCTTCTGCGCTATAATGTTTCTTAATACCGGAAACAATCTGTTTTACCTGGCTGCCAATCTTAACCTGGGAGCAGAGAAGCTTTTTAGACTTCTTTACTTCTTCGCAGGCAATGATTTCACCAACCTGGAACTGCATTTTTTCGAAATCATCAAATGTGATTTCTTCTTTTGGTTCGATGTCGATTACTGGTTCGTCATCTTTTTTCTCTTCTTCAGCTGGAGCCTGTCTTGAAGCATTCATCTCGTCTACTTTTGCCTGTACTTCTTTTGCATCAAGTCTTGCAAAAAGGATTTCTGGCTTGTCTGTTACTTTCTTTCCAGATTCGTAAAGACCGAACATTTCAAGTTCGTCCATAGTTCTTTCGGAAGAATTAAGCTGTGCAAAAATTCTTTCTGCCGTTTCTGGCATAAATGGAGAAAGTAAAGAAGCACCGATTGTAATGCTTTCTACTAAATTGTAAAGAACTGTAGCAAGTCTGTCCTGTTTTGCAGGATCTTTTGCTAAAGCCCATGGCATTGTCTCATCAATGTACTTGTTACAACGTTTAAATAAGTTAAAGATTTCTGTCATAGCATCTGCAACTCTGAGCTTAGACATACATTTTATTACTTTATGCTTTGTATCTAATGCTACGTCCATAAGATTCTTATCAAATCCATCTGTCACTCCACTGTTAGCTACAACTCCGCCAAAGTATTTATTAGACATGGAAATTGTACGGTTTACAAGGTTTCCAAGTGTATTGGCAAGGTCAGAATTCATACGTTCTACTAAGAGATCCCATGTGATTACACCATCGTTCTCAAATGGCATCTCGTGAAGTACAAAGTAACGAACAGCATCTACACCGAATAAATCTACGAGGTCATCTGCGTAAATTACATTACCTTTGGATTTACTCATCTTGCCGTCACCCTGTAATAACCAAGGATGTCCAAATACCTGTTTTGGAAGCGGAAGATCTAATGCCATTAAAAAGATTGGCCAGTAAATTGTATGGAAACGTATAATATCTTTACCAATCAGATGTAAGTCTGCTGGCCAGTATTTCTTAAATAATTCTCCACTTTCACCATCGCAGTCATATCCAAGGCCTGTGATATAGTTTGTTAATGCATCAAGCCATACATAAACAACATGCTTTGGATCAAAGTCTACAGGAATACCCCATGAGAAAGAAGTACGGGATACACATAAGTCCTGAAGTCCTGGTAAAAGGAAGTTGTTCATCATCTCGTTCTTACGTGATTCTGGCTGAATAAAATCAGGGTTATCATTAATATACTGAATCAGACGGTCAGCGTATTTGCTCATACGGAAGAAATAAGCCTCTTCCTTTGCAGGCTGGCATGGACGGCCACAGTCTGGACACTTGCCATCTACTAACTGAGATTCTGTGAAGAAAGATTCACATGGTGTACAGTACATTCCTTCATAATGTCCCTTGTAAATGTCACCCTTATCGTAAAGCTTCTTAAAGATCTTCTGAACCTGTTTTTCGTGATCCTCATCTGTTGTACGGATAAACTTATCGTAAGATGTGTTCATTAAATCCCAGATTCTCTTGATTTCTCCTGCTGTGTTATCAACAAATTCCTTTGGAGAAATTCCAGCTTCTGCTGCCTTTAACTCGATTTTCTGACCATGTTCATCTGTTCCTGTCTGGAAACGTACATCATAGCCTTCTTTTCTCTTAAATCTTGCAATTGCATCTGCTAAAACAATCTCATATGTGTTACCAATATGAGGTTTGCCGGATGTGTAAGCAATTGCAGTTGTAATGTAATATGGTTTCTTACTCATTTATCTATTATACCTCCTATGCAACCTGTGTCATTAGGTCTGTTATCTGTTCGTCAACTTTCCTTAATGTACCCTTAGAATCTTTTATCCCTGATTTATACAGCAATTGTATTTACAGGGTAATTTTGCGCGTACATATTATTATAGAATAAATCCGAATATTCGTCTATGGTTATTTTTCTGAAAAACTAATAGTTTTCCTGTATAATTCATAGTATAATACCAAATACTTTTTATCTTCCGATATAAAAATGCTATCAAAGGAGGCCGACTATGAAGAAAAATCATCGCAGACCATTGTCTAAAGCACTATTTACCCACTTGTTTTTTCTACTTCTTATCCTTATTTGCGGAGTCAGTTTAGCAGGTTGTGGACAATCCAGTGCACATAATTCTTCAAAGCAGAAAAAATTTGACCAGTTTCTTGATTCCTGCTTTAAAGAATTCGCTACCGAAAACACAATTACTTTGCATTTTAAACTCTCTGATCCGTCTTCTTACGGTATTAAAAAGGAACCCTCTCCCACTTATGGAGAGCTTTCTTCGGATACGGCAAAGAAAAACTGCAAACGTTCAAAACAACTTCTTCAAGAACTTTATACTTTTCCAACAAGCAGCCTGACAAAAGAACAGAAACTTACCTGGCAGATTTTTCAGGATTATCTAAATGAAACTATTATGAGTGAAAAATATATTCTTTATTCTTCTCCTTTCGGTGCAGATGGATTACCTTCGGATATTCCTGTAACTCTTTCCGAATATCGTTTTGACAACGAAAAAGATATTAAAGATTATTTATCACTTGTAAATCAAATTCCAGAACTTTTTACGCAGGTTCTTGATTTTGAGGAAGAGCGCCGTAACGCAGATATTGTAAGCCCTGATTTTGTAATCTCTGATACTATCGACCAGATTAACCAATTTTTAAATGCAAGCGAAGAAAATAATCTTCTCGTTGAAAGTTTTGAGGAACGTCTGGATTCCCTTGATACTTTAAGTGAAGATCAGAAAGCAAGCTACACCGCAAATAACCGATTACTCATTACAAATAAAGTATTTCCCGCATATGAGCATTTAAAAACTGCTTTACAGGTCTCTACAGGCAGCAAACATACTACATCTGATAACAGCACAAAAGAGAGACTTTGCGAATATGAAAATGGCCAGGACTACTATCGTTTTCTTCTCCAGTCTGATGTCGGAACAGACATGTCCCCGGAAGAATGTATCACAGCTTTGGAAACACAGTTAAAAGATACGATAAAAGATATTTCTTCCCTGACAACACAAAATAAAGACCTGTATACAGAATATCTCAGTGCGGTTCCGACACTTTCAAAACCAAAGGAAATCATGGAGCAGTTAAAAGACGATTCTCTTGTGGATTTCCCGGAAATAAAGAACATTTCTTATGAATTAAAAAATGTTCCTAACGCTCTTTCCGGCACTTCCGCCTGTGCATTTTATCTTGTACCTCCAATTGACAGTAAAGAGGCAAATATTATTTACATCAATAACAACCGTGTGGAGTCCAACGAAATGTTTTCCACACTTGCCCATGAAGGCTATCCGGGACATTTATACCAGACGAATTATTTTTTAAGTACGAATCCTTCCCCTCTCCGTACATTTCTTCACTGTGACGGATATGACGAAGGATGGGGGACTTATGCCCAGTTATACAGCTATAATTTTACAGAATTTAAAGATGTCGATGAAAAAACACAGGCACAGCTCCGCCAGCTATATCGGGATAATGACCTGCTCTCACTCTCCCTGTCCTCTCTGAGCGATTTATATGTAAATTATAAAAATTATGATGAAAATGCACTGGCCGATTATTTAAAGACTTACGGAATTGATAAATCCGCTACAAAACAACTTTACCAATACGTTATTGAAAATCCGGTCACTTATCTTTCTTACAGTATTGGATATTATGAATTAAACAAATTAGAAAAGGAGATGGCTGCCTCTCTTGGAAAATCATTTAAAATTTCTGATTTTCATGAAGCAGTTCTGAATGTTGGTTCTTGCAATTTTGCAATTTTAAGTCAGGAAATAGAAAAGGAAACAGAAATTCTCAGCAAGGTCCCTTAAAAATATTGCTTGTATACACGCGTTTTTTAAATATTTTAAATATTTTTACTCATAATTGGTCATTTTATTTGTTTTGAATAATTGACATTTCAATCCTGCATTGTTATACTAGAGCGTGTTTGAAAAAATAATAGAATTTCATTATTGGGGATTTTTATTCTTTTTTCATTGGAAAATCGACACAAAAAGTGTACAATAGACAACGTACGCGATAAAAAGTACAACAGTTTAATTTAAATACAACTTAGGAGGTAATACTATGGAAACATATGGTATCGAAAAACTTGGGATTGTGAATCCTAAAGCAGTTTACCGCAATTTAACACCTGCACAGTTAACAGAGGCAGCTTTAAGAAGAGGCGAGGGCAAGCTTTCTAACACTGGTGCACTCGTTGTAACTACAGGTAAATATACAGGACGTTCTCCTAAAGATAAATTTATCGTTGATACTCCTTCTGTTCATGATGACATTGCATGGGGAAGCGTTAACGTTCCTATCACTCAGGAGAAGTTCAATGCAATTCGTTCTAAAGTAATCGCTTACCTTCAGAACAGAGAAATCTTCATCTTTGATGGTATGGCTGGTGCTGATCCTGTCTGCACAAGAAAGTTCCGTATCATTAACGAATTAGCAAGCCAGAACCTTTTCATTCATGAACTCTTAATTCGTCCTACAGCAGAAGAATTAGAGAACTATGGCGAAGCTGATTTCACTATCTTCGTTGCACCTGGATTCAAATGTATTCCAGAAATCGACGGAACTCATTCTGAAGCAGCTATCATCGTTGACTACGAACAGAAACAGGTAGTTATCTGTGGTTCCCAGTACTCAGGAGAGATTAAGAAGTCTGTATTCTCTGTAATGAACTTCTTAATGCCAAAAGAAGGTGTACTTCCAATGCACTGCTCCGCTAACATGGATCCAGAAACTCATGAGACAGCTGTATTCTTCGGTTTATCTGGAACAGGTAAGACTACTCTTTCTGCAGACCCTAACCGTAAATTAATCGGTGATGACGAACACGGCTGGTCTGACAGAGGTATCTTCAACTTCGAAGGCGGATGCTACGCTAAATGTATTAACTTAAGCGCAGAGAACGAACCGGAAATCTACAACGCTATCAAGTTCGGAAGCCTTGTAGAGAACGTTATCATGGATGACGAAACTCGCGAATTTGACTTTGATGATGGATCTCTTACAGAGAATACTCGTGTAGGATACCCAGTTGATTATATTTCCAACGCACAGATTCCTGGTGTTGGCGGAATCCCTAAAGTAGTTATCTTCTTAACTGCTGATGCATTCGGTGTACTTCCTCCAATCTCCAGATTAGATGAGAACGCAGCTATGTACCACTTCGTAACAGGATTCACATCTAAACTTGCTGGTACAGAACGTGGAATCACAGAACCACAGCCAACATTCTCCACATTATTCGGTGAACCATTCATGCCAATGGATCCATCCGTATACGCTAACATGCTCGGAGAAAGAATTGAAAAATACAACACTAAAGTATATCTTGTTAACACAGGATGGACAGGTGGCCCTTACGGAGTAGGCAGCCGTATGAAGTTAAAATACACTCGTGCAATGGTAACTGCAGCATTAAACGGAACATTTGATGACGTAGAGTACAAACATGATGAAGTATTTAACGTAGACATTCCTCAGACATGTCCTAACGTACCTTCTGAAATCATGAACCCTCGTGACACATGGGAAGATAAAGCTGCTTACGATGCACAGGCTAAGAAGCTTGCTAAGATGTTCCAGGATAACTTTACTAAGAAATATCCTAATATGCCTAAGAATATTGCTGAGGCAGGACCAAAGGCTGATTAATAATTCTTAGGCTAACAGACACCCCAGAAGAAATAATTAAGGCACAGATGTGAAGATAATCGCTGCGAGGAAAATACCTGTTTGGTATTTTCTCTTGCTCCGACATCACATCTGTGCCTTAATTATTTCTTCTGGGGCTGTTACGCTATCGCCCTACAACCCCATACTTATAGCTAATATCTTTTACTGCCAGCAAAGAATCAACTATTTAATACGTAATGACTTTACTGTCTCTGTTCCTTTATTCGGCACAAATTTAAAATAGTAATTCTTTTTCGCTTTTAATGCTTTTCCTTTAAACTTGGATACAGTGATTGACTTTCCAGCTTTTACTGTCTTTACTTTTTTGTATCCACCGTTTTTCTTAAGAGACATATAGACTGTGTACTTACTGATTCCTGCAACCTTTGGTGTAGTAATCTTTGCTTTCTTTGTCTTTCCTACCTGTTTTAACTTATACTGTGCTGTTGAGAAATATACAGAATTAGACCATGGAGTATATGGATCATAGGAATCTGTATCATAGTTTATCTTCATTCCTCTGACTCTGAAAGAATACAGTTTATTCTTACTAAGCTCAACAAAGAAATATCCAATTTCTCTTTGTGAAAAAACTTCTTTTCCCTTATTATCTCTTACCTGTACTTCAAATTCTTCATCCTGAGTATCCTTGCACTCAATACTAACATACTCATCTGTGAGTTCTTCGATATACCCATAAACTCCCTTTGATGTCCTTGCCTGCTTTGTTGCAGCATTTGCCGGAATCTGTAAGGTAAATATTATTACAAATGCTAATGCGAGCGCAAAAATTTTAGTGACTTTTTTCATATCATATGTCCTCCTTTGTGTGATATGGTAATTATTTGTTATAATTAGAATATCATAATGATAATACCTATTCAACAACAAAAACAACACTTTTGTTAATGATGACCCTTCTGCTTATCTCATATGTTTAATCTTGCTTTGTATGCAATCTCTTTACCATTTGAAGAATCCGGCCGAATAGAAACATTCGAGCAATATGATGGCAAAAAGAATTCTTGTATACATTTCGTTTGCCTTGAACTCATAGTCCGGATGTTTCTTTTTATATAGAAAGGATATGGCACACAGTATGAGGAGGACAATAACAGATGCAATGAATAATATTTTTGTGAATGTTATGATTTGCAAATCTGTTAATATGAATTCCAATATGAGTATGGGAGCTACGATGTAGTAGAGTATTTTGTTGACGAGGTTCATTGTTTTTTCGTTCATTGTGCTATTCCTTCCTGCTTAAATTTATGTGCAAACTATATGTAATCTGATATATTACCTACAAAAAGCCCTCTATCGCAAATGAGAATTATTCACGACAGAGGGATTCTTTAAACCTTATTTACAATACGAATTAATACTGATAAATAACATCGCTCTTTACTTTACATTTTAAATTAGGAACAATCTTGATATAATAAATCTGCCTCGTCTTGATTGCCTTCCCTTTAAATTTGGATATTTTCACATTCTTACCCGGCTTTGCCGTCTTAACTTTCTTATAACCCTTACTTCTATCTTTGGATATATATACGGTAAAATTCTTTATACCCTTTGCATTCTTTGCTTTCGGCATTACTACTGTGTAGTTTTTCTTACCAGTGCGGTAATTATATTTATACTTAAGTTTTATATTCGTCAATGTAGTAAATGCTCTTGCTTTTGAAAGCTTTCCATAAATTGTCGTTCCATTCACTGATAAGTAAGTTCTAACCTTAACAGTATAAGTCTGATTTTTTGCTATTTTAAACCTCACATATCGAATCACTGTTCCATAAGATGCGGAAAGTGCATTCTGTGTTGAAACTTTCTTACCTTTATAATTATATAAGATAACCTGTACTCCTGTAACATCCGATGGAACGGCTACCTGATAAGTAATCTCTTTGTTTGATTTATAATATGGTGCAAAGTTCTGATTTGTGACATCTGTCATCATCGTCGTAGCTTCCATTTCTCTGTCCATTACTGGCACCGCTGCTTTCTCTGCCGCATTAACCGGTGCCTGAAGTGCAAATGCCATCACTAATGCCAGAGCTAATGCAAATATTCTTGTAATTTTCTTCATACTGTATTTCCTCCTTTTTTCTGTGGTGTTTGGTTTGTTTCCACTTTATTTAGCATAGCATAATTATATCAAAACTGCAATCTATATTCCTGTCATTTTTATGCATTTTGTTAATTATTTTGTTCTTTTTTGAAACTTTTATCGTCATTTTGTCTTTTTTAATATACGGTTATTCTGCTGCCAGCTCCCGGATTGCTTCTATCGCTGTCTTGATTTCTTCCATAGTATTAAAGCTTGAGAAGCTGAAACGAACCACTCCCTGTTCAGTTGTTCTAAGAGTTTCGTGCATGAGCGGGGCACAATGTGCCCCGGCTCTTGTGGCAATTCCATAGTCTTCCCAAAGTATTTCACTAACTTTTCCGGCATCTTCGTTACGAATATTCAAGGCTACAAGCGGTGCTCTTTTTTCCTGATCAAAGTTTCCATAAACTTTTACTCCGTCAATACGGCGTACTCCCTCATAAAACGTCTTTGTTAAAAGAGCCTCTCTGGTATATAACCTTTCTAAACCTTCCTGCTGTATGTACTCTAAACCTGCCTTTAATCCTGCTATTCCATGTGCATTTATCGTTCCAGCTTCTAAAAGTTCCGGCATAGAATGTGGCTGTTCTTTATCAAAGGAATGGATTCCGCTTCCTCCTGATTTTAAGGGACGAATAGTCACTCCTTTTTTAAGGCACAGGCCGCCCGTTCCCTGCGGGCCAAATAATCCTTTGTGTCCCGTAAAACACAGCGCATCTATATTCATTGCCTTAATATCAATTGGGAGAATTCCTGCGGACTGTGATGCATCTACAATAAAATGCAGCCCATGACGCTTGCAGGCCTCGCCAATTCGGTACAGATTCAGCGCCGTTCCAGTTACATTAGAAGCATGTGTGCACACGATAGCCTCTGTATCTGGCCGAATCGCCTCCTCAAATGCCTCACTTGAAATTGTTCCGTCTTCTCCGACTGGAAGAATAGTGAGCGCTACACCTTGCTGTTCTTTTAAATATAAGGGACGTAACACAGAATTATGTTCCATCGCCGTTGTAATCACATGATCACCAGGCTGTAACATCCCATCAATTGCCGTATTTAGTGCCTCTGTGGCATTCGACATAAATGCAACCTGTTCCGGTCCATCTCCGTTAAAAAATTCATTAATCATCTCTCTGGTTTCATAAGCCATTCGCATACTATGTAAAGCGGCATCATAGGCTCCTCTTCCGGCATTACCAAGATTACTGATAGCTTCCGCTACTGCTTTTGCTACTGTTTCGGGCTTCTGTAATGTTGTTGCTGCATTATCAAAATATATCACTTTTGTCCCTCCTGCATCTGGAAATCTCATTGTGAATCACATATTTTACCACCAATCATATAGTGGCTTTGTAATTTTCTTCTGTAAATGACTTCTGTAAATAAGTTTCTGTCTGAATATATTACCATATTGCAGCTATTTTTCTCAACATTTATTGTCACTATATATTTTCTTAATTTTTACATGAATTTTTTCTACAGCATGTCTAGAGCGTGTTTGAAAAATGCTTTCTGCAAGATGTACATCACAATTTGCGGGAGATTTCGCCTGAATGAG
>OJMP01001685.1_pt1 | contig 13987 bp, 10 predicted proteins | sample 1597311 | NCBI WGS metagenome assembly OJMP01 (sample SAMEA2452134, study PRJEB22498) | human gut metagenome | biome: human feces; feature: human gut; material: feces | place: Australia | collected 2012 | reverse complement strand
CAAAGCGGGGCGCCGTCGTTACCGATAAGCATCTGCGGACAACCGCGGAAAATATCTGGGCGGCCGGCGATGTGTGCGGCAATCTGCAGTTCACCTATATTTCTCTGGATGACAGCCGCATTATTCTTTCCGATATGCAGGGTGATGGAAGCCGTACGACAGAGAACCGCGGTGCTTTCGCTTACTCTGTCTTCATGGAGCCGTCTTTTTCCCGTGCAGGCCTGTCGGAGAAAGAAGCGGCGGATAAAGGGATGAATTACCGCGTGGTGCGGATGAATACCGATATGATTCCGAAAGCGAAAGTTCTCCGCAAGACGACGGGGATGCTGAAGGCGGTCATTGATAAAGACAGTGGGAAGATTTTCGGTGCGGCACTTTTCTGTCCCGAATCTTACGAAATTATCAATATGGTGAAGTTAGCAATGGATCATGATTTGGATTACACGGTGCTTCGTGATTTTATCTACACGCACCCCACCATGTCCGAAGGGCTGAATGATTTGTTTGCCTTATAAAAACGGATAACGGCTGGCGGAAACCGGAAAACGAGAAGGCGGATAAATCTATCCGGAGTCCGGAAAAAGCCTGACAATAAGGACAGCATATCTTATTTATGAGATGTGCTGTTTTTTATTTTTACCCAATGGAGTATGTGATAAGAAAACAGACATCAGAGAACAGACATCAGAAGACAGAAAGCAGATATCAGAGAACAGACGCCAGAAGACAGAAAACAGGAAACAGAAATCAGACACCAGAAAACAGGAATCAGAAATCAGAAATCAGAACACAGAGAACAGATAACAGAAACCGAGAACAGAAATCAGAAGACAGAAAACGGATATCAGAAATCAGAAATCAGATATCGAGGCTGTGGGCTGTCATCTGCCTGAGAGTGAGTGATCCACGGCTGCCCGCAGTTTTTTTATTTCCCCAGACGGAAGCGTTCCGGAATATGCTCGGGAATGATCCTTTATGTGTCTTCTGCCCATGCATTGAAAGATAAAATGAAAGCTGATAGTATATGTGTACTGTTTATGTCGGAAGAGGGGAATAGGATTGGAGCAGAAACGGGAAAGCGGGGCATGGAAGGCTTTTCAGGAAGCGTTTCCTTACACGGTTCCTATTTTCGCAGGATTTTGGTTTGTAGCGTTTTCTTATGGGATTTATATGCATTCCATGGGGTTCGGCTTTCTTTATCCTGCCCTTATGGCGGCATTCATTTTCGGCGGTTCGCTGGAGTTCGTCGTAGTGACAATGCTTATGAGTCCGTTTGCCCCGCTGGATGCCTTTGTTATGGCGCTGATGGTGCAGTCCCGCCATTTATTTTACGGTATTTCCATGCTCGAGAAATATGAAAACATGGGGTGGAAGAAACCGTTTCTCATGTTTTGGATGTGCGATGAAACATTTGCTTTGAATTACACAGCCACAGTGCCGCGTGATGTGGATCGGGGCTGGTTCATGCTCTGGGTATCCTTCCTGAATTATTTCTATTGGGTCAGCGGCGCTACGGTAGGCGGACTTTTGGGATCGCTGGCAGCATTTGATACGAAGGGGCTCAGTTTTGTGATGACTGCGCTTTTTGTTGTTATTTTTCTGGAACAGTTTTTACGGGAGAAAAAACATTATACCGCAATGATCGGCGGCGTGTCGGCAGTGGGGTGTCTGGCTGTTTTCGGCGCGGAGTCGTTTATACTTCCGGCCATGGGTCTGATCCTGGCGGCGATTACGCTTTTGCGGAAGCCGATTGAGAAAGCAGGGGGATTTTTATGACGGAAATGCCTTTATATGAACAGGTTCTCACGATTGCTGTCTGCGTTCTGGCAACAATGGCAACACGGATGGTTCCTTTTTTTCTTTTCCGGCCCGGGAAAACTCTGCCCGCTTATATCCAATACCTTGGGAAGGCGCTGCCCTCGGCGGTATTTGCCCTTCTTGTGGTGTATTCGCTGAAGGACATTCATTTCTTTTCGGGAAATCATGGTGTACCGGAGGCGCTGTCTCTTGCGGTGACGGTCGCGGTTCATGTGTGGAAGAGAAATATGCTTCTTTCCATGGCGGCAGGTACGGCATGCTGCATGGCGCTGACAAGGGTTTTATAGAAAGCGGTAAATATGGAAAACCGGGGAAATATTTCCTCGGCTTTTTGAATCTCTTCCTTTGGAACTTATTCATTTGTACGCCTGCGATGATTTGCTTTATAATCATGGGGAGGCAGCCATAAATGCTTTGAGAGTTTAAAATTCCAAGAAGCATGAAAACAGCAATGAACAAGGAGATAAAAGCAATGTTCGGTTCAACGGATAAGATATTACAGGCGCTTGAAGCGGAACAAATCCGCCGCCTGAACCTTACAAAAGAAGATTTGCAAAAATCATACCGTAAATTGGCGGAACAGAATTTTCCTGACGATCAAAGAATCCGATTTATTGCTGATTTAGGAGCCTGCAAAGACGCGGCATATCATTATCGGCTTATTTGTAAAGACTGGGAAGAAGATAAAAAGCTGCATTTAGAAAGCAGCTTTGATCAACACGGAAGAGAAGGCCTTGCGTTTTTATTTGAACAGCTGGATACAGTCAGGGATGAAAAGTTAAAGATATTGACCGCGTTTCTCATAGCGGGAACTCTTTCCAAGTTGAAGCATAGAGATTTTTATGTATCATTCTGCAATCGGCTTATTCCTGTTCTTGTTTCACTTATTGATACAAATGAAAATATTCTTCGCCGTAAAATTATCATCGCTTTTGGGTGGATAGGCTCATCAAAAGAAATTGATATCTTAACAAGACAAATATCCAGGGATAAAGATGCCCTTTGCCGGGCATGGTCTGCAGCAAGTCTTATGCAGATGTCATTTCATAGAGTGGAACGGGAAATGCTGCGGACGAAAACAAAAGAAGTATTTGCGCAAGCCATTGCAGAAGAGAAAGACTTATATGCCTGCGGAATGATGATAGAAGCAGCGCAAACATTGTTCAGCAAAAAATGGATATCTTCAACTGTTGTAGAAAATATGGAGCCTGAAAAGATAGAAAAAGCAAGACAGTCTGCCATCAGGTTTTTGAGCAAGTGTTAGATAAAAAATATAGAAATGCAGGAAACAGTCAATCAAAAATAATGGTTTACTGTTTTTTGCTGTTCAAAAGTAGAAAGGGTGTCAAATGAAGAATACCAATAAATCAAAACGGTACCTGATAAACGCTTCGTACGGCGCATGTGCGGAAGCGGAACAGGTTTTTCCTGACGGCGGGAAGGGTGTTTTACCCGATACGGATCGCTATGCGGCCGCAGTGCGGGGAACCGGAGGATTGATAAGGATAAGGAGGTAAAGTATAATAAACGGGAATGCTTTACGGGTGTGGAGTATTATCTTTACATGTAAGGAGGAACGCAGGGTTGTCTTTTTTTTCGAAATTATTGAAAGTAATAAGCCATAAGAAATATCAAAAAAATCCGTTAGGAAAGAAACTTTCTCCTTTGCAGCAGTCTGTTTTGAATATAGGGGCTGTGAATGCGGAGCAGACCATGTTTTACTGTGATTCATTGGAAACCGGCTCTGAGAAAGAGGAAATTAGAAATAATTTAGCGGCTTACTATGATATTATTGATGAAGAAAGCGCTTTACATACGCTGGAATGGCTGCTGGAACGAGGACACCGCGTATACTTTGATGCGATTAAGTTGTTTTCTGCCGGCATATCGCCGTCTATTACCGATGAAATCTTGACATCGGATGAACAACTTGACACACCCCGTTATATGAAGAATATAAAGGAGATGATAGAATCCCTGACAGAAAAAGGATATATCAGGTCCCAGGCGGATTTACGGAATCAATCTGTCCTTGCGTGGGACATGGGGCGGCTGGTGCTGATCGCGCGCTGCTGCTTTGAATGCGGATATATTACGGAAGAAAAAGCATGGTGTTATATGGAAGAGGCACATAAGAAGTGCTGCGCAGTGTATGGCGACTGGAAAGAGTTTGCGGCGGGATATGTGATCGGCAGGTGTATGTGGGGCGGTATGAAGCAGATGCCCGGCGGAATCATGGGCATCGCAGAAGGCCTGCTCCGCGATCCGGAAAGTCCCTGGCAAAAAGCACGGTTGCATGTATTTGAAATGTAAAGGAGAGTATTTATGGGTATGGAAATAGCATTGATACCGGCGGCTATGTTTATCGTGGGCATCGGCATGATGATTTACATGAAGAAAAAGAGGGACAGCCTGGCGCCGGGATACGCACAGCAGGAAATGAAGAGGTTCGTGAAAGAAATGGTGCCGCAGCTGTCTGAGGAAGAATTTCATGTGATTGACTGCCCTTGGAATGCGGAGCATCACTTGGTGATCGCTTATACGGACGAAAGTATTTTCTTTATCCCCGCCCTTCCCAATCCTATGACGATGAAAATTATGAAGTACAGCGGGGAACGTGGAGCCGGACTGGGCAGTCTGGTCAGCCATACCATTCTTGGCAGTGATTCGGCGGACGGTGTAGAAATGGTGCCGGCCAGTGCCGTTTCCGGAGTGGAAATTGATGAAAGTGCAAGAGAGGTTCGCATTGCTGTCGGAGACGAAGTGAAAAAGTATCACTTCAAGGAGAAGGATTGTTTCGGAGGAGACCACGCGGAAGCGCTCCGTGATTTCTTCCGCTTCCTGCGCGGCATAAGAGGGTGATCCTGATATAAAAAGGAATGCCTGTAAAAGGACCGGATTTCATGACAGAGGAGTCCGATCCTTTTTGTATGCTCCTTTCAGCTTGCCGGGAGATGACCGGATGTTCACGGCTGCGGCCGGAAATGATTGTCCGCATGAAAAAAATCTTCAACAGCGTTTTCCTATTGTTCAGAGGACTTGAAATGTGTTATCATACGCAATAAGCTATTAAGGACAGATCTTTTCCAAGGCGGAAGAGAAGTTCTTTTTCGGACTCGTCCGTCGGGGACGGTTCATGTGGAAGGAATGGAGGGAGCATTATGGCGATTAAGAAGAGAATGGTAGGAATTGTCGGCGTAGGACATGTAGGTGCCCATGTAGCGTTTAACCTGGGAATGATGGGAATTGCCGATGAAGTGCTTCTCTGCGATTTGAAAGAAAGCAAGGTGACAAGCGAGGTACAGGATCTGAATGATGCGGTCATGTACATGCCGAATCATGTCATTTACAAGGCGTCCGATTATGCGGGGCTGAAAGACTGCGATGTCATCGTGAATGCTGTAGGCGATATCACGCTTTGCGCTTCCGGCAGCCGCGACGGGGAATTGGAAAACAGTGTGAAACAAGTGGCTGATTATGTCCCGAAGGTCATGGCCGCCGGATTTCACGGACTTTTTGTAAGTATCACGAATCCCTGTGACGTGGTGGCGAATCTGATCGCCCGTAAGAGCGGCCTGCCGAAGGGGCATGTCATGGGTACGGGGACACTTCTCGATTCTTCCCGTCTGATTCACGCGATATCGGAACAAACGGGCCTTGATTCCCGCGGCTTTACGGCGTTCATGCTTGGAGAGCACGGAAATTCCCAGATTGTTCCCTGGTCGCAGATAACTTTTTACGGCAAGCCTCTGTCGGAAATGGAAAGTGATCCGAAGTTCCGGTTTGATAAAGAAGAAGTACAGGAACGCACTATTAAAGGCGGATGGGTGACTTATTCCGGCAAGCAGTGTACGGAGTACGGCATTGCTTCGGCGGGAGCGACTTTGGTTCGCACGATTCTTCATGATGAAAAGCGTATTCTTCCCTGCTCGGCTCCGCTGGACGGCGAATACGGCGAGTTCGGTATTTTCTGCGGCGTGCCGGCTGTTATTGGCGCGAACGGCGTGGAAAAGGTGATAGAATATAATCTGACGGAAGAGGAGCTGGACCGTTTCAAGGCGTGCTGCGCGACAATTCGCGCGAATATCGCCAAGGGCGACGCGATTCTCGGCGAATAAGGAAATGAAAGGCTGTGATGGAAATGTCACGGCCTTTTTTGCCGGCGCAGGCGTTTTATTTCTGTAATCGGTGGTTTTCTATTGAAATGTACATCGGCGCTGAGTACAATAAAAATATATATGCGCTTTTCATCTGAAAGAATGCAATCGACACATAGAGGGGGAGTTGCTTATGAGAAAAATCCGGAAGGTCCTGGTGGCCAACAGAGGCGAGATCGCCATCCGTGTATTCCGTGCCTGCAATGAGCTGGGCATCAGGACGGTGGCTGTTTATTCCAAAGAAGATGTACTGTCTCTTCACCGGAACCGTGCTGACGAAGCGTACCTGGTGGGAGAAGGGGACAAACCGATTGATGCTTACCTGGATATAGAGGATATCATCCGTATCTGTAAGGAGCATCATGTGGACGCGGTTCATCCCGGTTACGGATTCCTTGCGGAAAATGCGGAGCTGGCGAAACGCTGTGAAGAGGAAGGCATTATTTTCATCGGGCCGCGTGTGGAACATCTGATCATGTTTGGCGATAAGGTAAATGCCCGTATCCAGGCAGAAAAAGCACAGATCCCCATGATTCCCGGCACAAACGGTGCGGTGGAAAGCTTTGATGAGGTCAAAGCGTTTGCCGAGGAATACGGGTTCCCCGTCATGATCAAAGCGGTCAATGGCGGCGGCGGACGCGGCATGCGGAATGTGGACCGCATGGAAGATCTGGAGGAAGCGTATCACCGCGCGAAATCGGAAGCGAAAATGGCTTTCGGCAGCGACGAAGTGTATGTGGAAAAATGTATCATGAATCCGAAGCATATCGAGGTACAGATTCTCGGTGATGAAGCGGGACATGTCATTCATCTGTTTGAACGTGACTGCTCTATCCAGCGCCGCCATCAGAAAGTGATTGAAATGGCGCCTGCCTGGTCGCTTCCGCAGAAGCTGCGCGGAGATATCTGCAGTGCCGCCGTCAAATTGATGAAGAATGTCAATTACCTCAATGCGGGGACGGTGGAGTTCCTTGTGGATCAGGATGAAGAGCATTTCTATTTCATTGAAGTGAATCCCCGTGTGCAGGTGGAACATACGGTAACGGAAATGATTACCGATGTGGATATCGTGAAGACACAGATTCTCATTGCCGAAGGCTATTCGGTGGATAGTCCGGAGGTGGCGATCGGTCTGCAGCCGGCGATCTGGTTCAAGGGTGTGGCGATCCAGTGCCGCATCACGACGGAAGATCCGCAGAACGGTTTCATGCCAGACACGGGCAAGATTATCGCCTACCGTTCCGGCGGCGGCCCTGGTATCCGTCTGGACGCTGGTACGGCGTATACGGGAGCGGTGATTACTCCTTACTATGATTCACTCCTGGTCAAGGTGACGGCCCATGCGCTCCATGCGAAAGACACAGTGCACAGAATGCTCCGCTGCCTTGATGAATTCCGTATCAGCGGTGTGAAGACAAATATATATTTCCTTCAGAATATGCTCCGCACGAAGGATTTCCAGGAAGGTCTCTGTGATGTCAATTACATCGACCGCCATCCGCAGCTTCTGGATGAACCTGAAGCAATCAGCGACCGCGGTACGAAGCTGCTCCACTATATCGGAGATATCACCGTCAACGGCTATGCCGGGGCGGGAGCGAAGGAAAAGCCCGATTTCGCTCCGGCAGCGCCTCTTTCGGCAGAGGGGGAAACAATGCCCCGCGGTACAAGGCAGATGCTGGAAGAATGGGGGCCTGAAAAATTTTCCAAATGGGTCATGGATCAGAAAGAACTGATGATCATGGACACGACATATCGTGATGCCCACCAGTCGCTTTTGGCGACCCGTGTGAGGACACACGATATCATGAACGCGATCCGTTACACCGCATGTCATATGCCGCAGCTCTTCTCTTTTGAAAACTGGGGCGGCGCGACATTTGATGTGGCTTATCGTTTCCTTGATGAAAGTCCCTGGGAACGGCTTCGCCGGATGCGTGAAGCGGCGCCGAACATCCTTTTCCAGATGCTCACCCGCGGCGCGAATACGGTGGGATATACGAATTATCCTGAAAATGTGGTCCGCCATTTCATTGATGAAGCGGCAGACAACGGGATTGACGTGTTCCGTATATTCGACTGTCTGAACCAGCTGAGCCACATGACGATTTCCATCGATGAAGTCCGCAAGAAGGGCAAGCTGGCAGAAGCGTGCTTCTGCTACACCGGGGATATCATGGATCCGAAGCGGCAGAAATATTCTTTGAAATATTACACGGATCTGGCGAAAGAAATGCAGAATGCCGGCGCCAATCTGATCGCTGTCAAGGATATGGCGGGGCTTCTGAAACCGGAAGCCGCATACGCTCTTGTGGCCGCGTTAAAAGATGCCGTGGATCTTCCAATCCATCTCCACAGCCATGAAGGCGGCGGGCTGACGCTGTACAGCTATGCAAAGGCGGCGGAAGCCGGCGTGGATATTGTCGATGTGGCGACAGGCGCGCTTTCAAACGGTACGAGCCAGCCGTCCATGACGGCGCTGTACTATGCGCTCCAGAACAATCCCCGTCAGCCGAAACTGGATATCGAAGCCTTGGAAACGATTGACCGCTACTGGCAGGGCATCCGTCCCTACTATGCAGGGGTGGACAGCCGGATGGCAAGTCCGAATACCACGCTTTTCCAGCATGAAATGCCGGGAGGTCAGTTCTCCAATCTCCGCCAGCAGGCGACTGCGGTGGGACTGGGAGACCGCTGGCCGGAAGTCTGCCGCATGTATGCCAGAGTGAATATGATGTTCGGCGATATTATCAAAGTAACGCCGTCGTCCAAAGTGGTCGGTGATATGACACTCTTCATGGTGCAGAACCATCTGACGGAAGAAGATATTTATGAGAAGGGGGCGGCCCTTGATTTCCCGCAGTCCGTGGTTGATTTCTTTGATGGGAAACTGGGTGTTCCTTACGGCGGATTCCCTGAAAAGCTGCAGAAGATTATTTTGCGCGGGGAAGAACCCCATCTGGAATCTCATCCGCAGGATGTGGACTTCGCCGCGGTGAAAGCAGAAATGAAGGGCAGGCATATGTCCACGCGGGAAGAAGATATTTCCTCTTACTGTATTTATCCGAAAGTTTTCAGTGATTATATGGACCGCTATCATCAGTATGGCGACCTGTCCGTCCTGGATACGCCGACGTTCTTCTTTGGCATGAAACCGGGCGAGGAAATCCGAGTGAATATAGAAGAAGGAAAGATGCTCCTTATCCGTCTTGACGGGATCACGAAACCTGACGGAGAAGGAAACCGTCGTATCCAGTTTGAGCTGAACGGCATGCCCCGTGAGATTAAAATTCATGACAGGCATGTGGCGGAATCCGCAGTGGCCGCAAGGAAAGCGGATAAGGATATTCCCGGCGAGGTAGGGGCGACCCTGTCCGGTTCCGTCGTGAAAGTGCTTGCGGAAAAAGGCGGGCATGTGAAGAAGGGCGAGCCGGTGATTGTCACAGAAGCTATGAAGATGGAAACGACGATCACTTCTCCTGTGGACGGCATTGTGAGTGAGATTCATGTGAAGGCAGGGAGCCGTATCGAATCAGGCGATCTTCTCATGGTGATTGAATAAGAGGTAAAGCGGAGATAGAAATACAAAAGGGTTCTTTCCTGACGGAGAGAACTCTTTTTGCGTGGGGATTCAGAAAAAGATGGGAAAAGGAGGGGAAGTTTCCTGAAAGCGGTGATATAATACGAATGGAGTATTTCAGGAAGAATCCTGAAAAGAAAGTTTAACAGGCGGATGCCTGGGAGAGGAGCGGATGATGAAATTTTATCGCTGTAAAAAGTGCGGCAAAGCAGTTGCTGTTCTTGGAGAGAGCGGGGAAGACATGTTCTGCAGGAATGCGGAGATTGAAGAATTGATTCCCAATACTACAGATGCTGCCGGTGAGAAGCATGTTCCCGTTATCACGAAAGACGGATCGAAAGTGCATGTGGCAGTCGGTGCTGTAGAGCATCCCATGCTGGAAAGCCACTATATCACCTGGATTGTTCTGGAAACAAAGACCGGAAGCCAGCAGGTGGATTTGAAGCCGGGCATGAAGCCGGTGGCTGATTTTGTTCTTGCTGAAGGGGATGAAGTCGTAGCGGCTTATGAGTATTGCAATTTGCACGGACTGTGGAGAGGAGAATAGACATGAAAAAATATGTATGCAAAGTTTGCGGATGGATTTATGATGAAGCTTTAGGCGATCCGGACAACGGAATTGCTCCGGGAACCAAGTGGGAAGATCTGCCGGACGATTTCAAGTGCCCGCTCTGTGGTGTCGGAAAAGACGATTTTGAAATCATTGAAGACTGATTGGTGATGGAACGAATTGTAGAAAACGAAAACTCTCTCTGCTACGGGGGAGTTTTCTTATGCATACTCTTTCTTAAGCCTGCCCTGCATAACAGGTTTTGTTGCAATAGAGAGAATTAAATGATAGAATAAATCGGTAGCATATTTTACAGGGAAAAGCAAGAGGAAAATATTAAAATAAAATATTTTAATAGCAAATAAGTTTTTATCTATAACTAAAATATTTTTATAGAAAGATATAGAGAAAATATTTTAGGTGAAAATGAATTTATATTGCGGAATGTTTTTCGCTCGTGTAAAATTGTGTTTTACAGTCTCTATTTATATATAGTGAGAAGGCTCGCGGAGAAAAGAGGAGCCCGGCTCAAATCGGGAACACTGATGAAGTACAGGATATTTTGTGGCTTAATCGGTGTTTCCTTGGCCTTGTCCTCTTTTCATCCCTGTTCCCATGTGTTGGAAATTCAGATTTTATATGGAAGGAAAGGGTGAGGCGTGGAATGCCTAACAGCAAAATGTTCAGACCCGTCCAGGTAGGTACTAAGAAAAGATATACCTACGCCAGATCTCAGGAAGTTCTGGGGATGCCCCATCTGCTCGATTTGCAGACCAAATCTTACGAATGGTTCTGTAAAGAAGGGCTGAGGGATGTATTTGCGGATATTTCTCCTATCGAGGATAGTGCTCATAAATGGGCGCTGCATTTCGGCGAATACTATTTCAAGAAAGAAAAGTACAGCATCGATGAATGCAAGACGAGAGATGCTACTTATTCCGCTCCGCTGCAGGTCAAAGTCCAGCTCGTCAATAAGGAAACCGGCGAAATCAAGGAGCATGATCTTTTCATGGGCGATTTCCCGATTATGACGGATACGGGCACATTTATTATCAATGGCGCCGAACGTGTTATTGTTTCCCAGCTTGTCCGCTCTCCCGGCGTATACTACAAAAAGGAAATGGACACTTTCGGGAAGGAAATCTATTCCGCCCAGCTCATTCCGAACCGCGGCGCGTGGATCGAACTGGAAACCGATGCCAACGGCGTTGTTTCCGTCCGTATCGACCGTAACCGCAAGATGCCCGTGACGTACCTCATCCGTGCGCTGGGGTTCTCTTCCAATGAAGAAATCATGGAGCTTTTCAATAATGATATCCATATCGAAGAGACGCTCAAGAAGGATGAAACGCAGAATACAAAAGAAGCACTCATCGCTATTTATAAAAAGCTCCGTCCCGGCGAACCGGCGACAGAAGAAAGCGGCACGACCTTGCTCCGCAACTTCTTTTATGATCCCCGCCGTTATGATCTGGCGAAGGTCGGACGTTACAAGCTGAATAAGAAGCTCTCCTGGGAAAACCGCCTCAAGGGCCACCGTACGGAAGGGCCTATCGTGGATACGGAAACCGGTGAAATTATTATCCAGGGGAATGCCCTTATCGACGAGGAAGCCATCGCGATCCTGAAGAAGAGCGGCGTGTTCAGCAAGGTAGAAATGGTGGAAGTCATGACCCAGAAAGAGGACGGAACACCTGTCAAGGTGATCTGCTCCAATGGGATGCGCGATGACGGCTATCGGATTCTTGACCGCGCGGATATTATCGCGGCGGTAGACTATCTTTTGAATATGATCCAGGGCTATGGGCGCCCCGATGATATCGACCATCTCGGCAACCGCCGTGTCCGCTGTGTCGGCGAACTGCTCCAGAACCAGTTCCGCATCGGCTTGTCCCGTATGGAACGTGTGGTTCGCGAAAGAATGACTACCCAGGATCAGGACAAGATGACCGCCCAGGCGCTCGTCAATATCCGTCCTGTCGTGGCAGCCATCAAGGAATTCTTCGGCAGTTCCCAGCTGTCCCAGTTTATGGATCAGACGAACCCATTGGCGGAGCTGACGCATAAGCGTCGTCTGTCCGCTTTGGGGCCGGGAGGGCTGTCTCGTGAACGTGCAGGGTTTGAAGTCCGCGACGTGCATTATTCCCATTATGGGCGTATGTGCCCCGTAGAAACGCCGGAAGGTCCGAATATCGGACTTATTTCCTCACTGTCCAATTACGGAATTGTAAACAAGTACGGCCTGATTGAAACGCCGTACCGCCGGATTAACCCGAAGACCCACGAAGTGACCAATGAATGTCTCTATGTGACGGCTGATATTGAAGAAAATAAAGTTATTGCCCAGGCCAGCGAGCCGCTGTCAGATACCGGCGCGTTCCTGAACCGGTATGTGGCCTGCCGCCGTGGTCCTGATGTTCTGGAAGCTTCTCCTGAAGAAGTGGATCTCATGGACGTTTCTCCGAAGCAGGTCGTTTCTATCGGTACGTCTCTCATTCCGTTTCTTGAACATGATGATACGAACCGTGCGCTCATGGGCGCCAATATGCAGAGGCAGGCGGTACCGCTCCTCCGCCCGGAAGCGCCTCTTGTAGGCACGGGTATGGAATGGGTGGCCGGCCAGGACTCCGGTGTCTGCGTTCTTGCAAAACGGTCAGGCGTGGTTACCTCTGTCAACGGGAAACAGATTATCGTCCGCGCGGATAACGGCGAATATGATACTTATGACCTGATTAAGTTCCTCCGGTCCAACCAGAGCACCTGCATCAACCAGCATCCCATCGTATACAAAGGGGACAAGGTCGAAGCCGGGCAGACACTGGCAGATGGCATGTCCACCGACGGAGGCGAGCTGGCTCTCGGACACAACGTGCTTGTGGCGTTCGTATCCTGGGAAGGATATAACCATGAAGACGCCGTGCTCATTTCTGAACGTCTCTGCAAAGATGACCTGTACACCTCTATCCATATTGAAGAATACGAGTGTGATGCCCGTGATACGAAGCTGGGCGAAGAAGAGATTACAAGAGAGCTGGCATCCGTCAGCGACGACGCTTTGAAGAATCTTGATGAAAACGGTATTATCCGTATCGGCGCCGATGTACGCCCCGGCGATATCCTTGTCGGCAAAGTAACGCCGAAAGGGGAAACGGAACTGACTCCGGAAGAACGTCTTCTCCGTGCCATTTTCGGCGATAAGGAAAGAGAAGTCCGTGATACATCTCTCCGTGTGCCGCATGGAGAATTCGGGAAAGTGGTCGACGTCAAGGAATTTACCCGTGAAAACGGCGATGAACTGGCGCCGGGCGTAAATAAGCTCGTCCGCGTTTACGTTGCGCAGAAACGGAAACTCCGCGAAGGCGACAAAATGGCGGGGCGCCACGGTAACAAGTGCGTATGCTCCCGCATCCTGCCTGTTGAAGATATGCCCTTTACTCCAGACGGACGTCCTGTCGATTTGGTGCTGAACCCCCTTGGCGTTCCTTCGCGAATGAATATCGGGCAGATCCTGGAAATTCATTTGTCCTGGGCCTGCCATATGCTCGGCGAAGAAATCAAAGAAGCCAAGACAGATCCCGTAAAGGCGAAAGCGCTTGAAAAGCGGCTCCGTGAAGCAGGCTATGATTTTGATACCTACGGCATGCCCGAATCGACAGAATCCGGTGTCCACATCGCGACCCCTGTATTTGACGGCTGCCGCGATGAAGACCTGGCTGCCACCCTTGCCGCCGCGGGACTTCCGGTCAATGCGAAATCCGATCTTTATGACGGACGTACCGGTGAGAAGCTCGACGGACAGGTGACGATCGGCTGGAAATACATGCTGAAACTCCATCATCTTGTTGATGATAAGATCCATGCCCGTTCTACCGGCCCGTACTC
>OJMP01001679.1_pt1 | contig 14010 bp, 12 predicted proteins | sample 1597311 | NCBI WGS metagenome assembly OJMP01 (sample SAMEA2452134, study PRJEB22498) | human gut metagenome | biome: human feces; feature: human gut; material: feces | place: Australia | collected 2012 | reverse complement strand
TTCTTTTAAAAAATTTACTACTCGTTCCATGGTATAAGCCTCCTGTTATTAAAATTTATCAATACTTCTGCACTAGTGCTTCTCCGTTTCTTTTTGTGCTGATATAATTACTGATATCCCGCTTCAAATATGTAATCAAATGTGCCTTTGGGAATATGTAATGTATTTTCTTCATACTATCGATATACCACTCTGGCACTTCGTTTTCTAATAAAAGTTGCTCGAGATCAGCCGGCATTCCTTTACCTGCATAGATCCCTTTTTGAAGTCCTTTCACAATTTCATATACTTGTCCTGAAGGATTATCACAACATTTTCCATTCAGTTTGCTATACAGATATGTGTACGCATCTTCTCTGTTTGTGATGAGTTCACTCAGCGGAATTCCTTCTATATACAACTTTTCTCCATTCTCTTCCCAAACACCTGTCCCATGTAAACATCCTTCTATTGCAAGAAGCTCTGTGAAACTGGCACTTAAAAGTTTTGATGCGAATTCATTAAGATCCTTCTCCAAATAATCAATCTTAAACTTCTTCTTTTCAACTGCATACTTCAGATAATCCTGAATATTACCGACCGATATTTTTATATTTTCAATCTCTTTAAAGCTACTATGCTCCTGTGGATCTTCAATAATCATCAGCCGTTCGAATTTACTGAATTTCTGGAAATACTCCTCCGGAGATAATGTGAGAATTTCTCCAGGATACTGTACTGCCACTTCTCTTGGAACCAATATGTAACGAACTACATTTGTAAGCTGACCCTTATTTATATTTTCCTCTTCCGCTTCACTTTTCTGTATCTTTATTTCTCGTATCTCACTATACTCACGAAAATAGTCTTTAAAACATTCTTTTGCAAGTTCCATAGCTCCATCAGAAATATTAATATCACAGCCTCCAAATAACGGATACATATGAATTGCATCTATTCCAAAACCATCTTTTTCATAAGCTGTTCCACATGAGCACTTTTTATCTGGTGCATCAAGTCCACACTTCACATTTGAAACAAATTCGATTTTCTTACATTTCGGACAGTAATAATGCGCCGGTAACGGATTGACATTCGTTGCTCCAAGTAGCCATGCTATAAAAGATGATCCCATCTGCGCACCTCTGACCAAGAAGAAATCATCTTCTTCATAAAATCTATCGTGCAATTCTCCTAGAAACCCCATCCAGCGAAGCATCATTTGATTTTTTAACATGAGTTCCTCTGTTTTAAATCTGTTACTGATGCTTATTGGCAGCTGTTCACCATACAATTCTTTCATTTTTAATTCTGCTTTACTAATAATCTTTTCATCCATCGCAAATAAATCCTTCCTCTTATGATTGAAAGTATCGTATTTACAAGCTAACAGTTCGTCTGTTCCGATATCCAGCACTTCTGCTAATTTCACAATTGTATTCATCCGTGGTTTTGAAACTCCATTTTCCCACTTCGATACTGCTTTATCTGAAACACCTACGAGTGCACCCAACTGATATTGAGACAGGCCACGTCTTACTCTTAATGCACTGATAAAATTTCCAAAACTATAGTCTCTCATAACTTATCCTCCGTCACTTGCTATCCTTATTCTACAATCAGCTCACTTATATTTCAATTTTCAAGGGTAGAATTAAAGTAGACATTTATAAAACAGAGAATAGATTGTTTGTTCTTTTGTATTAATTCCGTTCACTTTCCCAATAATCATACGCGTCATCATAACCGTCATCGTAATTGCCATCACCGAATTCCTCTACCCACTCTTCTGCGAAATCATCCGGATCATTATAATCCTCTACATCATATGGATCAGAAGGATAATGTGATGATGTACTTCCACTAGAAGGTTTCTTCGGAGTTTTATCTGGAACAAAATTTCTTTCTTCGTGCATCAATTCATCATTAACATAAATCCAACAACCATGTTCATTCTGTGCAATGAAATACTGCTGACCATCTGCTTTTTTCAACAGGACATCATTTGAAGAATATTCACTCTCAACGTCCACCCGAATTATTTTTCCATTAATCTCTTCTTCATATGGTTCCCAGGTTTTATATTCATCTTCTACCTCAATTCTAGCCATGCGTACTTTATTCATTAAATCTATGTATCCCGAATAATCTCCGCTCTGTGTCATTTGAGCAAATATTTGATCAATAGAATCACACACATAGGACAATTTATAATAATAATGATAGTCCGCAGTATCATACGGGTCTGTTTCCTCATCATCACTTAATTCTCCATATTGATATTCACCCCATGTCACTTCCTGATATTCGACTTTTAAATCTGTAAGCGGAGTAATTGCCATACTGTTTTGTAAGCTATTGGCATACTTTTTCACATATTGTTCAGCAATATTCGCTGCTTCGACCGCTTGCTGTTCTTCCTTTTTCATACTTTCTATTTGCCTTTTTTCATCATACTTTTTGCAGTTGAAGCACATAAAAAGAAAAATTCCGATTCCAAAAACGCAGATAATTCCATATTTGATTTTTTTATTCATAAAAATGTCCTTTTCCCCTTATCTTTACCTCAGATTCTACGTAGATACCAGTAGTACAGAAACACACACATCTTGAATATCACCGTTCTTCTGCTTATCAACAAGTTCTTTTATATACTTCGTGATAAGATTTTGATTCTTCGCATCAAATTCTCGAACATATATCACCAATTGATTTTCAGTATCTTCAAATGATATCATATTACATTTTTGTGGATGTTTGATTGAAAGATGTGAATCAGAAATATTTCAAATTCCTTATAGGTACGGTATTACTTGAAGAAGAAGATATAGAAAATGCTAAAAATCATTTACCGTTTCAATTCCTTATAGGTACGGTATTACAGAGACTGATAAAAGAGTGGGATAGAAAAGTAGAGGAACGTTTCAATTCCTTATAGGTACGGTATTACATTCCTACGGAGCTTATACATGGATTGACAAGTCCAACGGTTTCAATTCCTTATAGGTACGGTATTACTTAATATTAACTTTTTAAACAAAAACGCTACACTTGAGCAGACAGTTTCAATTCCTTATAGGTACGATATTACACAAGATCCTTTGGAGAAGAAAAAGAAGAGCCTATTACTAAAGGTTTCAATTCCTTATAGGTACGATATTACTCGAAAAAATCATGAAAAAATTAATACTCAGTAAAAAATTTAAAGTTTCAATTCCTTATAGGTACGATATTACTCTTTATTAAATGAAGGAAACTTATCAAATAAAGATAATAGGTTTCAATTCCTTATAGGTACGATATTACCTGCAACACAGACACAGGAAGTAACCGAAGAAGAAAAGTTTCAATTCCTTATAGGTACGATATTACCAGTGAAAAAATTAGCAAGAGAATGTACAGAGATAGCGATAGTTTCAATTCCTTATAGGTACGATATTACAACAGTACTTTCGCCATTTTCCGGCACTGTCTTCTTTTTTCGTCTCAAACCTCTTCAAAAAGTCTGTCGACCTCACTTTTTTATTATCGCAAATTTCCTTGAAAAATCAAGCTTTTTTCAAAAAAATATTTTTTCGTCTCGGTAGACAGACTTTTTTGCAATTTTTTAAGATTTTTATAGCTTTTTCCTTTGTTTTCAGCTACTTCGATTGCCGTTTTTTCCAGTATTTTCAAGGCTTTCAGGGTAGACAGACTTTTTGAGCATATTCTTCTTGATAGCTATATAAATCTATTTAACATTACCAATATTTATACGGCTTGTATTTCTCTTCTTTCACAATATATCTTTGAAATTTCCTTATCTCTTCCTCAATTATTTGTTTATATGTATACATTTTCTCGCCCACTTTTATTTTATCTGCAAGCTTTTCTTCAAAAGCCTTAATGAAGATTCGTTTACCTTCTTTGTTTAAATAAATAGCACCTGATTCCTTTTCTTCAAAATGAACTTCTGACTGTAATTGTAAAAGATTTACTAATGAAAATATTACTCTATCAACAATAACCGGTTTAAACAGATCTGCAAAATCTAAATTCAAGCTGTAATTTCTATTTGTAGTTGCATGAATAATTCCAATTCTAGGATCAAGAGATGTTTTCCAGATAGCTTGTAATACAAAATTATAAAGTAATGTATTTCCAAAACTTATCAATGCATTAATTGCATCTTTAGGAGGTCTTCTTGTTCGCTTCTCAAAGAAAAAGCTTTCTTGCTTTAGAATAATATTAAATGACGCATAGTATTGTTGTCTTGCTTGTGCTTCTATAATCATTAACTCTTCTATATTTTGGGCATTACGCATTTCATTCATATATTCTGATAGTTGTTCTACAACTGCATCTAATGCATGTGCATTTTTTCTACTATAGTATTTTACATTTGCTCGAAGATTATGAATACTAGCAACTTCTATTTTCTGTGCTATTTCAAACCGATGAGAAGATTCGTAAAATACAGCCTGTTTTAAAAACTCTATACTGCTGCGTCCGTATCCAGCCGGTATATAATTTCCTATCAAATTTCCATACTTATCTATAATCGATAAACGAATCTTTTTCTTTGAAATCAATTGCAATGCAGTTGCTGCTATTGTCACTTCTGAATAAATATTAATTTGATCCACAACACCTACCGGAATGTCACATTTTTCTTCTTCGTTTTCGAAAATCAATGAATAATCCTTTTTGTTTAGGACTCCATTTTGAACGATATGATATTCATGATTTACTCGTTGTAGTGCACTCTCGTGCCAGTTGTGAAAGCAATCTGTTTTTTGATATTTATATTTTTTCGCCTCATATTTTCCATTATATTTATAGAACTTATATCCCAAAAATATTCTATCCAACACAGGATAAATTCCACTCTTCTTCTCATTTATTGTTAGATGCAGCTTTTCTTTGATATAGATATTAATCTCATTATATACACGAATCGCATCATTCTCTTTCCTACAATATACATTAATATTATCTGCAAAACGGACCCACTTGTATTCCTTTTTTTGTAGGTATTGATCTAAGCTGTGTAAATACAGATTACTCAATACTGTACTAATCGCATTCCCCTGCACTAGTCCTTTCTTCTTTTCCTTAATTTCATTGTCTTGGGAAATACTACAATGCATGTATTTATATATCAAATCTACTACTCTATCATCCGTGATTCTTTCCTTAATCAAAAACATCATCTGTTCATGTGGAATTGTATCAAAATAGTCTTTCAGATCAATCTCCATCGTATATTTTGAGCCTTCTGAAATATATTTCTGCACTTTTTGTACCGCATTTAATATTCCCTTATTCTCCTGGTAAGCATAACTGTTTTCCAAAAATTCTGGTGATATATAACGTCTTAATTTCTGATAAAGTAAACGTGTAATAAATCGATCTACTGTACATAGATTTGATATTACACGCCGTTTTCCTCTATTATTAATAATTTCAGTGCACTTAATAATACCTGGAGTGTACTTACCTTTCTTAAGCTCACTACATATTCTTTCACTATTAATTTTCCAGTAATCTTCAAGTTCTGACAAGGGCATCCCGTCTGCTCCCATTCCGTCTTTCTTATTCTTAAGAAACGAAAAAGCTTCTCTCTGATTTTTCTTAGAAAGCATTTCTTCCATTGAAAACATCTGATTGCCTCCTCACTTTTACACTGCTTATATTATATGAGATTTCCGCTCTATTGTGCCAAGTTCTTCTTTCCGTGCATATTTCGGTGATTCAAATCTATAAATACAAACTGCATCTTCTTCAATTTTAATCAGTTGGAATAGTTCGTTTTTCAACTGTTTTAATTGACCCTCTGTAATGTTTCCTTCAAATACCGATTTCTGCACATGGACAAGATATTTTCTACATATTTTAAGAGCCCTTCCTACTCTTTTACGATTTATATCGTAAACAACAATTACAAACATTTTAGCTCCCTTTTGTATTCTTCTTTATTAGGTACGGTATTACATTTAGCGTCATTTAAAGTAATGGAAAGAGGATTCACGTTTCAATTCCTTATAGGTACGGTATTACGTGCTGGATGGATAGAAAAATGTGACGGTGAAAATGGTTTCAATTCCTTATAGGTACGGTATTACAAATTAATGGAAAAAGGATATGATGGTCAATATTATAGTGAGTTTCAATTCCATATAGGTACGGTATTACTTCCATCTGTACTCGTAGATAAATATGCTAAAAAATCCAATAAGTTTCAATTCCTTATAGGTACGGTATTACGATTCATTGATGAAACACCAGATGAAATTTTGGAAGAATTATGTTTCAATTCCTTATAGGTACGGTATTACAACAGTATTTTCGCCGTTTTCCGGCTCTGTATTCTTTTTTCCCTCTAATCACATTAAAAAGTCTGTCAACCTCACTTTTCATTATCGCAAATATCCTTGAAAAATCAAGCTTTTTTCAAAAGTTTATTTTTTCGTCTCGGTAGACAGACTTTTTTTCATTTTTTTGAGATTTTTATAGCTTTTCCCTTTGTTTTCAGCCACTTCAATCGCCATTTTTTCCAGTATTTTCAAGGCTTTCGAGGTAGACAGACTTTTTTACAGCATTTCTATCATCCCAAACCCCTGGGAGTTTTTTGCACCTATCCCTACTTGATATAAGAAATCGAGATATTTTCTTTTTCCTGACAAAATATACTCTCCATACCACGCAATGATGTAATGTCCTTGATACTTAGTGACCATTTTCTTAGCAACACTATTTTGAATCTTTTGAATTTCAATATACGAATCCGGTTCTACTCCATAATATGCAGTATATTTATTATATGCATTCTGTTGAATTCCTTCGTAAAATTCTTGGTCTATTGGACTATAATAATCTGTATATTTCGTCACTGGGTCTGTTGAATATACCACAATCGGTGTTTTCATCTGTACAGAAATTGCTTGGTCTTCCACTGTAAAATCATCGATTTTTGTCCGGATTTTTCTGTACTGCTTTTCACAAAATGTAATACCTTCATACATAAAGCCTCCATTAAGCAAATGAATTAGCAATGGTTCTGGACTTCGTATTTCAAACTCAACAGCTGAATAAAACATTATTTTTTTATCTATAATCTTATATTCGCCTTTTAACTGACTAAACTGAAACATTTTATATTGGCGTGTTCCACTTGCATAGCCTCGTTCATGCAGAAACTCTGAATAATTTGGCATTACGGATAAGGTTTTATAAATGATAGCCTGAATAATATGATTGTAATTAATCGGCAGAACCAAAGGCTCATTCAGATCAATATGTACATATAACTGCATTTTTTATTCCTTTTCTTTCTTATTTTGGAAAGCGTCACCACAGTGAATTCTATCAATTTACTATTCCAATCTACAATAGTTAACAACTTTTTTTCCATTTGCTAATTCTTTAAGAGTAAAGCTAATTTTTCTGCCACGAACTAAATCTTCTGGTTTTATATCCGGATGATATTGCTGATTCCATCTGAAATAGTGTTCATTTCCTTTTCTATCGGTAATAAAACCAAAATTTTCTTTTATTTTATAAAACTTTACTTCTCCGTAGATTCTTTCTTCTGACCCCTTCCTCTGGTTCTCTGTATATCTATTACTCGGCTGTCTTAAACGTGTTTCATTTGATCTATATGCTACCGGCACATCCATCCAATTGCCTTTCAATGATATATCTTGAGCTGTTGGTTCCGGCAAAAGAGTAACAGTATTATAATTTTTTCTATTATTTGCAAACCAGGTATAAATATTGTCGTCACCCTTATTTATTTCTCTAGGATACATTACCGGTATATCTTTTGGAATGGATGTTGTACTTGCCATGGCTAACAGACTTTCTTCAGCTTTAGAATCAGCATTTAATCTCAACGGAATTTCAAGTTTTTCTTGCTCTCTTTGCTCTACCTTCACTTCCAGACTTCCACATTCTTTATCATAAGATAACCGACGGATTGCCTGTTGAAGTACTTGGAGTTTTACACTTCCGTATCCAAGTGGTTTCGCATGTCCCAGCTTATGCTGTCTTACACTATCTTTTTTATTTTCCCCAAGAGTAATCACCCACATCAGATTCTCCAATTGCTGTTCAGTGATTTCATCAAAATAAATTCTGAATTGGAAAGTTCCTTTTGCTGCCTCTACAGTACAATTCATCCTGTTCTTTTCTCCAGCGTCTTCTGCCGGTTTGCTGTGCCAGTACATTTTTCTTCCTCTTGGAGTTGCTTCTGCTAGATCATGGTATTCTATTCTTGTTTCTTGTTTTCCTAACTTTGAAAACGTCTTTATACTCTCGCCATAAAAATCAAAATTCCAGAAGGTTGCCTCCCCATTCGGTTTTCTAAGATAAAACTCGAATGCACTGGTTCTAGGCGTTGCCAGGATCTGTAAGGTATGTTTTTCAAATTTCAGACTTGCTAAATCTGTCGGAACTGCATTTGTCACTTGCAGTTTTCCTTTCATTCCCTTTCCTTTTGTTGTACCAAAAAGAAGGCATGCCGGACACATTTTATCTGTACTCTCACAAGGTGCATATTCACCCATGATATCTTTCCACTTTCTTTTCTGCGCAATACGGCCTATGGACGAATTACTAAGATATACTAAATTCTCTGATCCACGCATCACGCTGATATAATATACCGGAATCAGATTATTTTCTCCATTTTTCGCCTTTTCCAAAGCCTTTTTCAAATTTTCGTTCGGTATACTATTGGGAGAAGTTCCTGCTCCAGCACCATCACGTTCAAGCGCGGACTTCAATGTTCTGTAAGGTTCCGCATCTCCAATATCCCATCTTTTTAATTCTTCTGTCTTATTCAAATACGCAATGTGGTATTTCGTATCCGGTCTTCCTACCGGAATATTGTATTGAACCCAACCGTAATTTTTAACAAAGTCTCCGTTTTTATATGAAACCATCTTCTCATCAACACAAATCGGTTCACTCATGACATCTTTTTTTGAAACTTCTATACGTTTGCTCGTTACTGCCTTATACAAAACCCACTGGTTTTTCTCTTTTTCATACGCAAGAAGTCCTCTGTGTCTCAACGCACCATAAGTTGGCACACGTCTACTGATTGGTTTTTCATCAAGTAAAAATGATACACAGCTATCTGTAACTGCTTCATAAACACTTCTGAGCATACCTCGAAGTTCACTTCCAGGTATAGTTGGAATGTTCTCATTTTCTTTCTCTGAGATTCTGAAAAAATCGTATTCTTTGTGTACATTTGTCAGTTTCTCTGCTTCCTTTTCGCTGATATACCTCTGTTTATTGATATCCCAATACTTCGGATGAGCTCCATCCGGGATAATCAGTGGAGTCTTTGTTTGAAGTTCCACTGTCAACCAGCCGCTAAGCAATCCTCCCTTATTCTGATATGCTTCTTCTCTTGAAATCCTTTTGTCGTGAATTGTATTTTCAAATGGAATAAAATTATACGGATTAATAAAAGGCTTTTTCGGTGTTTGATTATTTCTTGATGTATTCTTACGATTTTGCTGTCCATACATATCACTTCACCTGTTCCTTTCCAAATTTCTGTACAAATCCACAGATTCGATAATCCGCAGCCTTTGCCATTCCATTCTCATCATACGCTACGTATGTAATAATTTTAGAGCTGTCTTCTTTTTCTCCAATAGGAAGTACATATTTACCTCCCACTGTTGTATAGAGGACTCTATTTCCAAAAGGATCTTTCAGATTTCCTTCCTCTTCCATTCTCTTTTTGTTCAGATCCAATGTCTGATATTGAACCAGATAATCTGTTTTTTCTAACCCATTCTCAGAAGCAGTTCTCCACTGAAACATCTTGCCGATAGAACTACGTTGAAAACAAGTTTCTTCTGTTTCAGAGAAAATTCGTACTTCAAGAAGGTTTTCTTTCTTCAGTTGTTCTAACTGCTCTTTTTCAACTTTCCCTGCATAAAATGAATCTGTACTATAGGCAAGAAAAGAATTCTCTTTTCCTTCATATTTCATCATTTGATTAATAATCTCGTCTTCTTCGATCACACCATACTGTTTGATCCATTTATACTCATTCATAATACTTCCTCCAGAAATCCGATGGTTCTCTCTTTCAGTTTATCTGTCACATCCACACCGTCCACAGTCAGATTTGAAATTTCTACACGACCATGTCCTGTTCCAACAGCACCACCGAAAGTCAGTATTCCAAGATCAAGATCCAACAAAGATACTTCCAACAACTGTTTCTGCAGTTTACTTATCTTATCTTTTTCAATCATAATTTCCAGAGTTCCCTGACCTCCTTGCCAGAATTCATCTGTAAAAAGAGCAGTGTTCTTTGGCGCCTGTGTAAATCGGTCTACTGCATTTCTTGTATGATGATAAGGATTTCCTCCCTCAATAACAGTTTCTCCAAAATAGATACCTGATCGTACATGTCCTGCCTCATTTTTTCCAAACAGAAGATCCAGTGATGTTTCTTCCGAATTTTCACCCATACTTTCATTTAAAATATGACCTAGGATTTCCTGCATATGATGTCTGAAAACCCCGGCCCAGGAAGTTCCTGGAATCACAGGTTTTTCGTCATGATTTTTGAGTGCAACAGAATCTGGTGCTTTTTCAATTCGTTCCATGCTGACTCTGACAGAGAAACTTCCCTTTACTTTCACTGCAGCCTGAATTGTAATAAACGTTCCATTTTTCTCCATTTCTTCAGCAAACACTTCTTCTCCGCTTAGAAAAGCGTCTTCTGCAAATGAATCAAAAGCCAGCCACTGCTCAATCTCTTCTGGGAAATTAAACTGTTTTCTTCTAGCTTCAACTTGCATCTTTCCATAACCACGAGTTGTCCTTGCACCGAACTGGATTCCATCTTTCACCAGATGCTTTACAAGAAGATCCATTCCCTGCTCGATTTCTGTTAGGTATTCATTTTCATCCCCACTCCACTCTAAGACACAGAAATAAGGATTCTTTGTCTCAACAACCTGAAAATCATACTTATGTCCTGGAATTGCAACACCCCACTGATCCAGACCAACACCATCACGAATTGTGATTGTATAATCTGTAAGTACTGCCCCTTCTGATCCTGTGGCGTCACTAACGAGAATGCGACTTTCAGAAATATCACTTCCTTTTATCATACCAAACAACTGATTTGAGTCTTTTCCAATAAGTTTCTCATACTTTTCTCGGATCACTCCAGCTATACTGCTTCCCGGGATAAATGGAATTCCCCTGCTGTCACACATCAAATCATTATCTGTTGCATCATTTTCTCCGTTTCCTATACGAAGCGGGGACACCTGATTCATCTTTAATTGATAATAAACTTTTTTCATCTTGCTTCCCCTCTCTTGTCTTTCTGATAATGATGCTTATGCAAAACAAGATCCAACGGTTCTTTCCATCTCATTTCAATCTGTTTTTTTACATCAGGATACTTTTCCAGCTGCTCAATCCATAGTTTTTCCATATCACAAACAAAACTCTTTGCATATTCTCTTCTGCTGGTCTTTTTTTCACTGCTTTTATCGCTTTCTTTCACCTTGTCAACCATCTGATATAATTCCTGATAATTCTTTGCATGAACAAGCATATTTTTCAGACGTGCTGATGGAAGATCTTTTCCCTCTGTATTATAGTTCAATGCAGCTTCACGCATATTTTCCATAACTGCTTCTATCTGCAGACGGATTAGCAATTGGTTGATACGTTTTTTATCATGAGGATATTCTGCCTGATCAATTCCGGTCATCTCAATCCTTGCAGACTGTTTCATATCTTCAGTTGTCAACACACTGCAAAGCCCCATGCCTTCCTGCGCATATTCACCAAGATGTATCCTCTGTGGTACTTCTCCTTGCTGTGCTTCAAAACAGTAAACACTTCCCGCACGAACTACTGGGATCTGTGGTTTCTGTAACTGCCACATTGCCTGATAACCGCCGATCACATGATAACGACAGTAATCCTGGCTGCCATCTGGAAGTTTATCTGACAAACCCAGTTTCTCAGCAATTGCCTGACGCACATTCTCAGCCTCCGTTGTATAGGTACCATCTTTCAGTAGTGCAAGGTCTGACTGTAAGACCACATAGATTTTTTCACCTGCATGGACAGAACGATATTTTGGGGAATCTATTTCAACTTTAGGTTCACCAACTAATGAACAGGAAGCATACTGAGCACTTTTACTACGCCCGAACTGAATACGGCTTTCTTTCAGACATTTCATGACCTTCTCTTTCATACTTGCCGGGCAAAAAACAGTACCACCATAAATAGCTCCTGCATCAATAGAATCCTGCATATAAAGCATTTTTGAACTTCCTGTATAAGTTACTTCATCCTGCGTTGTTCCATTGATTGCATGATGGTACACAGTATGGAGTAACGGTTCTGCAATCTGATATCCCTCCTGCGTTTTTACAGCAAAGGATCCGTCTAATGTTTTTGGTTTTTTTCTCTTCCAGTCATCGTTTTCCTGTATGAAATGATTGATCATTTTATTTCCATCATTTTTTAATTTAACAAGCATCATCGGTACCGGAACTGATATTTCCCCATCGATTACCGGCGTAAGTGCTGACCAGCTTACTGTTCCATCCAAAAACAGCTTACGGAAATCATCTTCCTTTGCATTACCATAACGCAGATAATTTCCAGCCATACATCCGATCACGCTTCTTGCCGGCACAGAAGTATTCATCTCATCACATCCTGGTAATGTAAGCGGAGCGTTTAAAACAACCTGATAAGAGATTTTCACCCTCGCATCCGTATTTCTATCATTCTCAACTTCCTTCTTATCTGCTTCGCAAACCTGCTCTTTTTTTCTAACTTCGCCTTCGCTGCACAAGGATACTTCTACATTTCCTAATCCTCTGTTCCTTGAATTTCCAATATGTCTTGTTGCTCTACAACAGGATTCTAATAATCTACGTAGCTCTGTATCCTCTGTGTTCAGATAAATCGGAGCATAAAAAGTAAGTCTTTCCGTACTTTCTAGGCTGAACGGGTCGTATTGTCCTACAACCCTTGTAAAGCGGAGACTATTATCTACTTTCACACCATCCTGAAGTTTTGTCTGTCCTCGTACAGAAGAAAATATATCTACAATCTTAGATGCATGTGCCATCTTTCTTATCTCATCCGGAACTAGATTTTCTTTCTGTCGGATCTCATTCTTCAGATATTTTCGAATACTTCCGGCATCTTTTATCACTGCATCACGAATAAATACGCATCCTTCATTTCCATATGCATCTCCGAACAATGCTATTCTCTTCTCCTTTGATGCTGTCGGCAGATATCCCATTTTTTCGAGATCAAAAGCAGATTGTTTTAAACATCCTTTGATTCTTCTGGCTGGGATATATGGAAGTCCGACATCATCCACGCATATATCATTATCAATCGCATTTCCGGCACTTTCACCGTTTCCGGCACACAGGTCCGACTTAAGTGTAATTTTCAAATACTCCATTCTCATGCCCTCGCAAACCATAAATCATATACTTCTGCCAGATCATAGATCATTCGAAGTAATTGATTCATATCATCTATTTCGTCCTTATAACCAAGACTTTCCTTTAGTGTCTTATGATGACCACATACCCGAATCAATTCCTTTGCTCCAAAAGAAAAACCATCTTCTACTTCAGTGCCAATCGTCTTGATATCACTTCTTGAAACCTTTTCATGTTTTAACACATTCGCAAGATGAATTAACTGGCGATAATTATCTTTCTCTTCCGTCTTTGTTTCATCCATCCTCCATGGACGTGCCATACATTCTGCCACACCCTGCTGTTCTCTGATCTGCTCCAGATTTCCTCCAACTCCGTTATGGATATAATGAAAATCAATCCAGGACTCTTCCTTTACTTCTGATCCGTGTACTTTTTGCTTTGCACTGTCACAGGCCTGTTCTGCCAGTGAATACGCTTTGGCAAAAGGATAATGACTATGGAAAATGCAGATTCCGGCACAGGAGCTGTACTCCCACTCACTTTGTTTCTTGTCTTTATGTTTCTTTAC
>OJMP01001678.1_pt1 | contig 14011 bp, 14 predicted proteins | sample 1597311 | NCBI WGS metagenome assembly OJMP01 (sample SAMEA2452134, study PRJEB22498) | human gut metagenome | biome: human feces; feature: human gut; material: feces | place: Australia | collected 2012 | reverse complement strand
AATTCCCAGTGCTATTTTGCTTATCGAGAAATATTCTCATTATCTCCCTGTTTTAGAGCGTGTTTGAAAAAAAATCTAGTTTTCTTCCCCAGATAACTGCTATTTTTATATGCCTTCATTCTGTCACTGCCAGATTTCAAGCCCTGCACTTTGACATGGTCATCTCAATACTTTCAATATCCTGATCTCCGATATAGCCCATATTTTTCAATCCAGCTCTTACAACCTGTTTCCAGACTTCAGAAGGCAGCTTACAGACAGTATCATCGCTGAGTCTTACAGTGCAGCCATTTTCCTGGCAGCATGCTTCACAGCTGGAAATCCGGTACATGTTCTTGCGGCTGATGGCACCGATCTCCTCCAGGAGATTGACCATGCGGTATACGGTTGCAACTCCCAGCTTGTCATCCTCTTCCAATGCCCGGTAGAAGATTTCCTTACAGCTGGAGCATTCATTCTGGAGGATAATATCAATCAGCCGAAGTCGCTGCTTCGTAATACGGCAGCCTTTTTCTTTCAGCTTGGTCAATATGATCTCTCTCTGCATTTTCGTGGTCTGATAGCTTACCTGTTCCTTAGTGTCCACAATGACCTCCACAGTGGCTGCAATCGCCACCGCACTGAATGGATTTTCCATTCTTTTTGTCTTTTATCATTTTGCGGACAATCAATGCGACTACACCGGTCAGTATCGCCAATACAACTACGGTTCCCATAGACTGCCTCCTTACTCTTATTTTGAAATCCTGCGGATCCTCTTATCGAAGATCCGCAAGTAATGTTACGTTTCTATCTGTTTACTTCCCTCACAGGTATCTGGCTTTGCCTGCAAGCAGTCACGCCGGACACCTGTGGGAAAGTTCTATCATTTATTTTACTTAAGCAACCTTCTCGGTGTCAACCTTCAGAGTGGTGCTCTCCTTGTAAGGACGGAAGAGCAGATAAATGAAGCCGATGATCATAAGAAATGCTACAACAGTGCCGATACCGAAAGCACCGGTGGTGATCAGCGTACCGATCTGATATACACACAGGGATACCACATATGCCAGACCGCACTGATATCCGATAGCGATCCAGAACCATCTGGTATTGTTCATCTCACGCTTGATCGCACCCATAGCTGCGAAGCAAGGTGCGCACAGCAGGTTGAATGCCAGGAATGCATAGCCGCTTGCTACAGTGAAGGTAGCTGCCATGTTAGCATATACGGAACCCTCGCCTGCGCTGTAGAGGATACCCATAGTACCTACGATGTTCTCCTTAGCTACCAGACCGGTGATAGATGCAACAGTTGCCTGCCAGTTACCGAAGCCCTGAGGGATGAAGATCCATGCCAGGCACTGACCGATCTTGCCCAGGATACTCATATCGATCTCATCCTCAGCCAGCATGCGGAAGCCGTCCTCGGTGAATCCGAAATAAGTAGTAAACCATACAACGATGGTGGACAGAAGGATGATGGTACCGGCCTTCTTAATGAATGACCAGCCACGCTCCCACATACTTCTTAATACAGAACCGATTGTCGGGATATGGTAAGGAGGTAACTCCATAACGAATGGAGCAGGATCTCCTGCGAACATCTTTGTTTTCTTTAAGATGATACCGGAGCAGATAATTGCTGCAATACCGATAAAGTAAGCACTTGTAGCAACCAGTGAAGATCCACCGAAAATCGCACCTGCGATCATAGCGATAAACGGAACCTTAGCACCACAAGGAATAAATGTTGTTGTCATAACTGTCATACGACGATCTTTTTCATTTTCAATTGTACGAGATGCCATTATACCAGGAACACCACAACCTACACCTACAAGAATAGGAATGAAGGACTTTCCCGAAAGGCCGAATTTTCTGAAGATACGGTCCATGATGAATGCGATACGTGCCATGTAGCCACAGTACTCAAGGATTGCAAGTAAGATGAACAATACAAGCATCTGAGGTACAAATCCAAGTACAGCACCAACACCGGCGATTATACCGTCAAGGATCAGTCCCTTTAACCAGTCTGCACATCCGATCTTATCAAGACCTCTTTCCGCAAGATCAGGAATGGACGGAACAAACACACCATAATCAGCAGGATCGATCTCTGCCATTTCTGTCTTGTTGAAGTATTCTACTGCATCTAAATAAGACATAGCATTTGTCTTATCTTTTTTTGCACCGGCAGGTACTTCTGAATAATATACATCGATATCGTAAGTATCAAGAGTTTCTTCATCTTCCATCTGATACTTCACACTTGCTTCTGTATTTGTATTTGCTTCGATCGCTGCCTTTGTTGCATCAACATCTACAGCATCTTCATCATCTGTTACAAGTACGCCATATGCATCAAGTGCATTTGATGCTGCATCATAATCACCGGATGCTTCTTTATAATCTTTGCTTCCGATACCGAATAAATGGAAACCGTCACCAAACAGATTATCATTTGTCCAGTCTGTGCACCATGCACCGACGGTTGACATTGCGATATAATAAACCAGCCACATTACAACGATAAAGATCGGAAGTGCAAGGATACGGTTTGTAACGATCTTATCGATCTTATCTGAAGTTGTAAGCTTTTCGCCCTTTGCATTCTTCTTTACACACTTTCCAATGATAGATGAGATATATGCATATCTCTCACTGGTGATAATACTCTCTGTATCATCATCAAATTTGTCTTCCAATGCTTTAATCTCGTCTTTACAATCCGGAACACTGTCCATCTGTTCTGCAATCTTTGTATCTTTTTCAAGAAGCTTGATCGCAAAGAATCTCTTTTTTCTTTCTTCAACTGTAAGCTTTGCACTTACGCTGTCAATTGCATCTTCAACAGCCTGATCGAAGCTATGTACACGCTTATTCTGTACTTTCTTCTGTGCTGCTGCGACTGCTTTTTCTTTTACTTCATCAATTCCAGTACCCTTTAATGCCGAGATCTCTACAACCTCGCACCCAAGTGCATTGCTCAGGTTCTTGATATCGATCTTGTCACCATTCTTCTTTACAAGATCCATCATGTTAACTGCCATAATAACCGGGATCCCCAACTCGATCAACTGTGTTGATAAGTACAGATTTCTTTCGATGTTCGTACCATCAATAATATTGATGATCGCATCCGGATATTCCTTGATCAGATAGTTTCTGGCAACAACTTCCTCTAATGTATATGGAGAAAGTGAATAAATACCGGGAAGGTCAGTGATGATAATATCTTTGTGACCCTTTAATTTTCCTTCTTTTTTCTCTACTGTTACACCAGGCCAGTTACCTACATACTGGTTTGAACCTGTAAGTGCGTTAAATAATGTTGTCTTTCCACTGTTTGGATTACCTGCCAACGCTATTTTAACTGACATTTTTATGCTCCTTCCTTTTTGTCTGTCATTTTCTATGATTCATCAAATAAGTAAATCATCTGCTTCGTTGTATGTTGGATCGGTGCGATCCACACATTTATTCAACAACGATCATTTCGGCATCTGCTTTTCTTAAAGAAAGCTCATAACCGCGTACTGTTACTTCAACCGGATCACCAAGCGGTGCAACTTTTCTGACATAGATTTCTACACCTTTTGTGATTCCCATATCCATGATACGTCTTTTTACAGGTCCTTCGCCAACAAGTTTTGTTACCTTAACTGTCTGACCGACGGCAACCTCTCTTAATGTCTTCATACCATTTCGCTCCTTCTTTTTTCTTTATACATATAAGAAAGTCTCCACATATTCAGACCGGATTCTGTGATGGCTTTTCTTCTTATACATTTTTGTATATAAACAATTGCACCGGCAGATGCCAATGTGCAAATACTTATATTTCAGTTTTTTTCGGTATCCTTATACCATAATTTTGGCTGCCATATCTTTTCCGATGGCAACTCTGGAATCTTTTACATTTACGATCATGTTACCGTTTATCTCTGAAACAACTGTTACTTCTCCACCTACGACAAAACCAAGCTTCTCAAGAAACTGTCTTGTTTCATTTTTTCCACCAACTTTGGTAATGGTCTTTGTTTCTCCAATATTCATAAAAGTTAAAGGCATCATATTCCATCTTCTTTCATAATCGTATAAATTTATCATTAAGCAATATGCTGTTTCAAATTTCATCGTTAGTATATACTAACCTACATTAGAAGTCAATAACATTTTTTAGAAAATTATAACATCATTTAGAAGCAGTTAACGCATCTTAGTCGTATATAACATAGCTATATTCTTAAAGAGCAAATTTATTTATTATGCTTGACATTTTTATATGGTTAGTTTAAACTAATTACGATTATAAAATTGAAAGGTTGGATTATTATGGAGAAATATATAGGAACTATTATTGTTGCTGCCATTATTATAATTGTATGCGTACTTGCAATTCGTTCAATGATAAAAGATAAAAAGTCCGGAAAATCTGTTCAGTGCGGAGGAAACTGTAACAATTGTCACGGATGCCATTAGTTTTATCTTTCTTTCATTTGAACCTTATTCCGGTTTGTGATATAATTTTCTGTAAATAAATTTTTAATGGGGTAAAGCTATGTTAACAACGAATGAATCAGTTGAAAACTATCTGGAAACGATATTGGTATTAAGCAAGAAGCTTCCTGTTGTCCGTTCGGTTGATATCTCAAATGAACTTGGTTATAAGAAATCAAGCATCAGTGTTGCTATGAAGAATCTTCGTGAGAATAACTACATAACAATGAGTGATGCAGGGTTTATTTCACTCACCGATTCAGGAAAAGAAATTGCTGAGATGATATATGAACGACATGAGCTTCTCTCTGCCTGGCTTATACAGCTTGGTGTTGATCCCGATATCGCATCTGCCGATGCCTGCAAGATTGAGCATGTAATCAGTAAAGAAAGTTTTAAAGCAATTAAAGATCATGTATTAAGTGAAGCCAATCACTAGATTTTCTAGTGACTGGCTCTTTTTATGTGTGCCTTACGGCGCAAGTTTCTATCGGATAGAATTTTCTACACATAAAGTTCCCCAGCCGACATAGATATTTGGATACGTTCTCGCTGATTTTATCCTTTTCGCTCCCCGGATCAACGAAGCTTTCAGTTTTTCTCCATACAGAAATGGGTCATTTTCATTCACAATTCCCCACTGCATCAGCAGACATGCAGAACCTGATACAAATGGTACCGCCATAGATGTTCCCGACGCAAAGGAATAATCATTTCCCGGATATGCAGTATAAATATCCACACCGGGTGCAGCAAGATCCGGTTTAATCTGATCATTTGCTGTATAACCCCGTCCGGAAAAATATGCAAAATCATCGACATTCTGATCATAGGCCGCTACTGTGATCAGTCCTTCCGCCGTAGAAGGAATCGTTAATGTCCCAAATTCTGTTGGATTTAAGAACTCAACATTTCCGGTCAAACTTGCACGGATTGGCAGATAAGCATCCACTACCCCACTGACGATCTGCTTCGGATGGATCAAAACCTTCCATTGTCCTTTATCAATATAATTATCCTTCCCCTGAAATGAGACAAATATCTCCTGATTCCGGTTATATGGATTCGGCGTTCCATAGATTCCTTTGACAAATGTATTCCGATAAGTTCCGGTTCCAATATTCTGCGATTCACTCAAAGTCAGAACGATATCACCATTTGGTGTAATGATCATAACATCAAACCGGTCGTTATAATTTTTCCATAATTGCAGATTAAAGGATGTCACATAATCACTGACCAGCAGATCGATCATACGGTAGGAAGTATTTCCAAGGATTACCCGCTGATGTCTCCGGTTAATCGCATCATTTCCGGTTCCGGTAGATATGGAACACACCGCAAGCCTTGAAACGTCATTGATATAATTTTCCATCAACGAATCACCCTTATGAGAACCATAATTATTACCATAACTAAGATTTACAGATATCGGTTGATTACGTTCTATTCCCTTTCGCAGTGCATAATCAATTCCAAGGATCATTCCCAGTGTAGTCGGAAGTCTGGATGCCGTATCACTTCCTACTTTAATGATCAGAAGCTCCGTCTGTGGAGCTACACCGATATTGGTTCCTGCTGCTATGGCAGTCACCTGCGTACCATGACCGGAGCGATCCTCTGATGGAAGACTTCCTGTGTAGTTTCCATCTAGTATTGCATTCAGTTCTTCATTTGTATAAATGCGTCCAAGTTCGTATGGATTCACATATTCCTTCTGATATTCTGCCTGCTGATCCCATAATTCCAGAATCCTGCTTTTTCCGTCACGTATAAATTCATTATGCCGGTAATCAATACCAGAATCTATAACTGCAAGAAGGGTTCCGTTTCCATCCAGTCCGTAGTTATTAATGAAGGTTCCGGACAGGCAGGAGGCATACTGCGCATAGGATACCTGCTGATCTACACTCTTTGGTTTATCCACATACAGGATTCTGGAATCTGCTGCAAATGCATTGATATACACTTCCTTTATTTCTATAATTGCATATCCAGCCAGCAGATAATAGATCCGTGTCAGATATCGATCCACCAAATCTGTAATATCATCATTATAACGGATCAGAAGCTGCCAACTCCGATCTTTTGCATTGTATCCAACATACAGCTCCGATTCGCTGTCCTCATATGACTGCATGGTCTCCAGTGCAAGTTCCAATTGCGTATCAATATTATTTTCCATTTTCCCTTACTATCCCGCTTTTTATGTATTATTTTTATCTCTTAATCATATGATTTTTTATTGATATTTAGAATATTCTTATGATTTCATCAAATGTTGTTAATTGTTTGAAAATATCGAAAAATGTAAGTAAAGTTGGAACTTTTCCACATTATCAACAGATTTATACACAAAAATAGGATTTTCAGTCTAAAAAACAGGGATTTTATCCCCTGTTTATCCACATTTGTCATTTTACGTCGGTATTCCTTGGTTTCAAATTCCTTAATCCGACGTATTATTTCACCGCATCTATATATAATTGCATTTGCAAATCAATTGAAAGAAAAACATATGAATTATTTTTCCAATTTGTTTATTGGCAGAAAACAGAATGTTGTACAGGCAACCGGCTATCTGGATACCGGCAATACGCTGAAAGATATTTCAACCGGCAAACATGTGGTCATCGCCTCACCGGAAATCATGTATGACCTGTTGCCCCTGCAGCTTCATGCGCTTGTATACGATTATACAAATGGGATCCAGCCATTTGATCGAAAGTCCTCCATATATATGCCGGAGGGCATCCACCTGATCCCCTACCGAACGATCAGTTCGGAATCGGATCTGATGCTGGCATTTGACTGTGACTTTTTCTTTATTAATAATCATATAATCTGCAACCGGCCACTGATCGGGATCAGCAGACATACGTTACAGATCAGTCATATGAAGAAATGTATTTTATTAAATTCAGTATATATGAGAAAGGTAAGAAACTATGATAAACACATTCGCAAATCGAGATTTTAAATTTTCAATGGTATCCAATATTATGACCTTATTTCCTTCATCCTCCAGAGATGTCCATTACATAGGCGGGTGTGATATTCTTCCTGCCCCATTAGAACCATATGAAGAAAGTGCCATGGTAGCCGGACTTGGGAACGGCGACGATCAGGAGATTAAAAAAATACTGATTGAACGGAATCTTCGTCTGGTTGTTTATATTGCAAAGAAATTTGACAACACCGGAATTGGCGTAGAAGATTTGATCTCAATCGGTACGATTGGACTGATCAAAGCAATCAATACCTTTAAATGCGACAAAAACATCAAGCTGGCAACCTATGCATCCAGATGCATCGAAAATGAAATCCTTATGTATCTCCGCAGGAACAGCAAACTCCGCATGGAGATTTCGATTGATGAACCATTGAATGTTGACTGGGATGGAAATGAATTATTATTATCTGACATTCTTGGAACCGAGGAAGATACGGTTTACAAGAATATGGAAACAGAAATGGATCATTCCCTGTTAACGGCAGCAGTCTCTCACCTGACAGAACGGGAACGTACCATTATTGAATTGCGGTACGGGATCAACACGATTAACGGTGTAGAACGCACCCAGAAAGAAGTGGCTGACCTGTTAGGAATCAGCCAATCTTATATCTCCCGTCTTGAAAAAAAGATCATAAAGAAACTAAAAAAAGAAATAATTAAAATGAGCTGATCAGCCTTTAATGATGATAATCGGAAAGCTTTACCTTATATCCGTCAACCATCTGGCGCATTTTCTGGTAATCCTTTTCCTTTAGATCTCCGGATTGTTTCAGATCTTCCACCATCTGATCCAGCTCCTTTAAGGCATCATGTGCCAGATCCTTATAATTGTTTGCAAGATTCATATTCATCTCATTCAGCTTTGCATTCAGTTGTTGTTTTACACTACGTTTCATCATTGTTTCGTACCTCATTTCAGGAAATAATCATTGACACTGTTGTAGCCATGTGTTACTATTACAAAGGTTCACAGATGCCGGCATGTCGGAATTGGCAGACGAGGCAGACTCAAAATCTGTTGGTGGCAACATCGTGCGGGTTCAAGTCCCGCTGCCGGCACTCTTTGTATTTTGCTTAATAAAAAATCTAAGTTTTAAGCCATTTTGTGGCTTTTTTTATTACTCAAAATGCAGGCATTTCAACTGTTTTGCCCAATATTTTCCCACCAGATGCACACCCAAATACAGACTCTTTTACTGCAACCGGCTGTTGTTGCCGATCTTCTTTGCAACCACAACAAACCGTCCGTCTTCTGTATGATACGCACAGGTGGATAAGGTTAGCAGCTTGTCCCCATAGGATGCCGTTTCTTCGATCGTATATGGTGTATTTGCTTTTACCCGACTGACATAATCATCAAATTTCTCTTTTGATCCCGCATCTGCAAAGTCATATATATTATAATGCTCTGTATCCCCTTCCGGATAGGCTTTTGTATAAAAGGCTGCGATCACTGTATATGTACCCGGTCCATCTAAGGTATCAAATATGATCGTCTGATGTTCTTTATAGAAATCTTCATCTTCATATTTTAACAGATCATGAAACATCGTCCCTGCTTTCATATTATGTCCGTATATAATGACATTGTCAGATACCTTCCCTGTCGGAGAACAGTTTGCTGCTGCAAATAACGTACCTGCAGCACTGTAATCCCCCTGAAAATTCCGATGGATATAATATTCTTCATTCTCTGGCGTATACATGACCGGATAATCGATTCTTGTTCCATATATATACAGCCATCCAACAAAGTCTGTATTCTCCTCATATACAGAAGCGTACTTTTTATAAACCTTTCTTTCCTGTACTGTTGTATAAACCGGTTTTCCGGTTTCTTCCGTACAATTGTCCTGCTCCACTTCCAGTTTGATCTCTGTAAATGCTGACTCTGCCTGTCTGCTGGTAAAAAAATAAACACCCAGATAGCAGCCACAGCCAAGGAAAACAAGTACACATACTGCAAGTATAAGATTTAACAATATTCCATTCTTTTTTCTTCCACTCTGTGATGAATTCTCATGGTCATTGTTTTGCGTTGCCATTTCTCTGTTATCTGTTTCTTTCCTGTCTGTTAATCCGTTCATCCGAACCAACATCCTTCCTTGATCACTTTTTCATTTTTGTGTTATTTCTGTACGCCTGCCATTCATTATCCTGAAAGTAAAAAATCTGACCATTCATAATAAACAGTCAGATTTTGAACCTTAAAAATACTTTCTGCTTCCCCAAAGATTATTCCGTTTCAGTTCTACATACTCTGCATATGCCTGTTCCAGAATATCCTTTTCGTTCGGAAACTTCAGAAGGTGGTAGGCTTCATGATACTTGTAGTAACCGGAATCCACAAAATATTCTTCACGCTGCGGTTTACTGTAATAGCTGTCCGCCATCATCAAATACCAGTGTACATCCTTGTTTACCACATCAAAAGCAGTATTAAATGTATAATTGCTTTTTCCTACATACTTAATAATAGATGCGCTAACACCTGTCTCCTCTTTTACTTCTCTAAGTGCAGTCTGATTATGCTCTTCACCTTTCTCAACTGTACCCTTCGGGAGAACCCATCCTTCATATTTGTTTTTGTAGTTTTTGTACAGTAATAATACTTTTCCTCTGAAGATTACCACACCTCCACAGCTTGTTGCTTCGATCACAGCAGTTCCTCCTGTCTTTTCGGTGTTGTAAATGCTTCAAGTTCTACTCACATTCGACTACGAATAAAACTCTGAACCAGCTTACCCTGCCAGTCCTTAATTGATTATAAGTATATCAGTATTACTGCATTATTTCAAGCTGATTAATTATAATATGCATCAAATATCTTTCTGGCGATTGATGTTGCAGATGCTCCGGTATTACTTGCATTTTCTATCAGAACGCAGACCACCAGATCCGGATTATTGACATTGGAGAAACCTATAAACCAGGAGTGGGAATCCTTGTTCTCATTAAACTCTGCAGTTCCTGTCTTACCTGCTACTGTATACTCAGCTCCTGAAAAATAATCGGACGCTGTACCATATTCCGTTACCGACATCATAAGCTCTGTCAATGTCTGTGCTTCTGCTGAGGATATGATCCTGCCATAAGAATCCTTGGAGAATTTTTTTACAACGCTTCCGTCACAGTTCTCAATACGATCCATCATATATGGCTTCATAAGAACTCCACCATTTGCGATTGCACACATGATCATCGCATTATGAAGCGGCGTGATCAGTGTCTCTCCCTGTCCGATTACTGTCTGTGGAATCAGGGATTTGTCTGTTTTTGATGTCATGGTATAACTGGACTTCTTATAATAGCCATCATACGGCAATTCTTTATTATACAGAAAGTCTCCGCACAATTTATTTAATGCATCCATATCAAGTTTCGTTCCGATATTGGAAAAGGATGTATTACAGGAATACGCCAGAGAATCCTCCAGGCTAACGGTTCCGTGCACCTTATGATTATAGCAGTGAATGGATACACTATTAAATATGCCATCTCCCTCACATTCATAGGAATATGACTTATAGTTGGGATTTTCTCTTATATATTCCAGTGTTGTAAGGATCTTAAATGTCGATCCCGGCGGATACATTCCCTGGGTTGCACGGTTTAGCAGGCAGGAGCTGTCCGAATTTGCTGTTTCTTCTATAACAGAGGAGATCTGGTTCGGATCAAAATCCGGCTTTGAAACCATTGCTTTGATTTTTCCAGTTGATGGCTCGATCGCTACGACCGCACCATCATTATCACCAAGTGCATTATATGCTGTACTCTGCAGATCATAATCCAGTGTTGTTATAACATTATTTCCCATATCCTTCTTATCAGATAATGCATGATAAATACGATATAAAATATTCTGGTTAGATGTCAGCAGATAATAATTGGAAACCATTTCCAGACCTGCCTGTCCATTGCTATCATAACCAACTGCATGTGCAAACATATTGCTGTATGGGTAAACTCTGGTTTCGTTTCCATCATCATCCGTTTTTGTCTCCGCCAGAACAACTCCGTCATCTGAAATAATCTGACCTTTTATTACTGTTTCTGCATACAGATTCTGTCTTTTGTTGTATGAATTTGCAATATCTGAATCTGCATCGATGACAACATATTTAACAAGATGCACCATCATGCCGATAAAAATAAATATAACAAAATATGTGATCACAAGAACAGGAACATTCTTTTTGTCATTTTTCTGTTTTTCCTGTGCTTCTCTACTCCCCTGAGAATACTTCTTCATGATTGCTTTGTTTGTAGACCGTTTGCTCTTCATTACCACCAACTCCATTATTTTCAAGTACACAGATTCCCTGAATGATTCCAAACAGGAATAATGTGCTCACAACTGAACTTACACCATAACTGACAAGCGGAAGTGTCACACCGGTAGACGGAATAAACTTTGTTACACCGCCAATATTCAAAAATGTCTGGAATATAAAACAGATCGTGAATCCAAATGCAACATTCTTATAAAATGAGTTACGGATCTTCATGGATATATTTATAAAATATATAAAACAACTGATATACATCAGGATCAGACACAGTGCAAACACAACACCCAGTTCCTCACAGATCGCAGAAAAGATAAAATCACTGGATGCTACCGGAACTGCTGTTGGAAGCCCTTTACCCAGACCTCTTCCTTCCATCCCGCCCGATCCGATCGCAAATAGTGACTGGCAGATCTGATATCCAGCGTCATTAATATAGGAAAATGGATCTAACCACGCGTTGATTCGGGTTGTTACATGACTGAATTTGTCTTTTAAAAGCGAATATCCAACCGTTGCAATGACTGCTGCACCACCCAGACCACCAATCAGGATCATTGTCTTCTGTGTTGCCAGATAGATCATCATAATAAAGATCATCATAAAGATTGTTGCACCACCCAGATCCTTTTCCGCTACCAGAATCAGCATAAAGATACCGGAAACAAGTGTTACTTTAATGTAATCTTTAAATCCCTTTGCTTTGTTTAAAGCGCTTGCCAGAAAGAATACAAATATAATCTTTACAAACTCCATCGGCTGCAAGGAAATCGATCCAATCTGGATCCAGTTTGTAGAGCCGTATTTGGATACTCCAAGAAATGGAACAAAGACTGTACTTAGAAAACCGATTCCAAGGATTGCATAGAAAATATCCCAGTTTTTCAGATTTTTGCATTTCATGATCACAAGCGGAATAAATGCCGTGATCACTAGTGTAATCGTTGCAAATGCAAACTGTTTTTTTGCCAGATCAAAATCCAGTCTGGTCAACATGACATATCCGATCAACAGCAAAAATGACATATTATTTGTGATCAGTCTGGAAGATTTCTTGTATATTCCATGATACGATACCATATATACAATAGAAACGATCATCTGCAACAGATAAAAGATCACGATACTGATCGTTTTATATTTTAAAAACAGTGTCAGATAACATAAAAAATGTATAATAAACACATAGACGATCTGCACATTTAATGCATGATTCTTTTTATCTTCCCGCACCGGTTTCAGCACCGTAAAACATTTAATTGTATACAGAACCATAAAAAATATGATCAAGTATTTTGATATCTCTGTAATAATAGTTGCCATTATTCAATACCCTTTATATAATGTCCTCTTGTATAATCCATCTCATCGAATTCTTCATCCATATCTCCGGCATGGAACTTCATGAGAAGCTCCATCACATTCTTCGTCTGATCTTCGTTTTCGATGGTAAAATCAATCAAATATTCATTGGTTATATCAGTATTTCTGTTATTTGTCAACTGTTTGATATTGTTTGTCGGAACCCCATTATATATAACAGAATAACAATCCCTGCAGTTATTCACATTATAAAAGCGATTGCCCTTTTCATCCCGGAACGAGAAACGTTCCCGTTTATTATAACCACATCCGTCCAGATAGTTATTAACAAAGCACTGGGCTGTGATCATAACCGGCTGATATCCATATAATCTTTCAATATCTGTTTCACAGAGACCGCTCCATTCCTGATGTGTCAGTTCCACAGAACTGATCAGCATCGCCTGTGGAAACAGCTCCTTATAGAATAAAACAGCTTCATCATTATATGCATATAAGAATGGATCAAGCAATACCATTCCCTTATATCCCTGTTTCTTCAGGAAACCAAGCTCATCTATATTCTTAATATAGATACCCTCAAACATTCCAGACAGAAAATACAGATCTTTCATTCCTTGTTTCTTATTCTCACGCAGGATATCCGGAAAGGATACATAGATCTTTTTATCTCCTCTCATTTTTCCGATTTCTGCTTCATGCACGATATTATGATCAATTATAACATGCTGTACCAATTTATAATTATTAACAATTCGAAATTGTTCTATTGTTTTTACAGATACATAACAACTGCTTACCATAGCATCTCTGGTATCTGTCTGTTTCTGATCATAAACAGTTTTCTCCGCCAGCAACTTCTTATCATCCGGTATCGTCCGTTTATATCGTCCGATCA
>OJMP01001643.1_pt1 | contig 14178 bp, 10 predicted proteins | sample 1597311 | NCBI WGS metagenome assembly OJMP01 (sample SAMEA2452134, study PRJEB22498) | human gut metagenome | biome: human feces; feature: human gut; material: feces | place: Australia | collected 2012 | reverse complement strand
GTTCCATACCGATCTGTTTGACCGTCTCCACAAACGCTTTCACCGCAAACGTATAATGCTGTGTGGAAACGCTGAATTTCTCTTTTACTTTTTTATCGATATACTTGGACTGTAACAACCCGAACTGCTCTGTCACCTGTCTGGCATATCCCAAAAATTCTTCGCCCTCCGGCGTGATGACGATTCCACGGTTTGAACGCAGAAAAATATCCAATCCTATCTCTGTCTCAAGCTCCTTCATCGTCTCTGACAGACTTGGCTGTGAGATAAAAAGCTGTTTTGCCGCCTCATTCATGGAACCGCAGTCGGCAATCGTCAATGCATATTTTAACTGTTGAAGTGTCATAAGCTATCTTCCTTTTCTTCCTTTGCAATCAATCATGAAAGCTAGTTCTGCTCCGGGACAACTGCAAAAAATTCAAGTTCAGCATCACTGTCATTCATGAGGCTGTGGGTATGTCCCTTCGGACAATAATGACACATACCCGCTTCCAGTTTCTCATATTCTCCATCCATAAGAACTCTGCCTGTTCCCTTTGTGATATAGATGATCTCACTGTTAGTCTCATGCGTGTGTACGCCGATGGATGCTCCCGGTATCAGTTTTCCGTAGATAATGCGGTTCTTCTCATCGTGGAACATTTTGGCGTAAAGCGATTTCTCTCCGCCTTTAAAGTTTGGAAATTCCTCATATTCCTGCTCGTTATAATTAAAATTCATTGTAGTTTCCTCTTTTCCTTTTTATTCTTTACGCAATATTTGGACAATAGAATTTATCATTCCAAAGATGATCACGGCATACATTATGGAATTAGGTTCCGTATCCGGTATGATGTGAAAATCCATAAAAAGCATACAGATTAATAAAATGATCCATATGACCAATGTAACCATGTAGAATTTTTTCTTTTTCATTTGTTTTTCCTTTCTAGCATGCTATTTACACCAATACCTTCTGCAGCACCTCATCCTCCAAAACAATCTTCTTTGCAAGCTCCCGGTATGATTCCTCATGGAGATAAGTATGACGGAATGGTTTGATCGACGGAGCCATCTCGATCGCTTTTATAAAATCTTCGCGCTTCATGCCAAGTGTCGCTGCATAGTCAAAGAATCCTGTTTCACGGAGTACGGTCTCCACACGCACATAGCGGTGATCCTGCACTTTGCTCATGATATAAGTTGCAATGCCGACCTGGATACCATGAAGCTGCGGAACTTCTAATATTTTGTCCAATGCATGCGAGATCAGATGCTCACTGCCGCTTGTCGGCGCACTGCTTCCTGCAATTTCGTTTGCAATTCCGCTCATTGCCAGAGAATCCACCAGTTCTTTCAAAAACAGTTCATCTTTTATCGTCTCATACGGTGTCCGCACAAAACTGTTCACTGCCTTTTTTGCAATCATCACCGCAAAATCATTCACTTCTGAATATCCGCTTTTCTCCTCGAAAATCCAGTCATAAAGCGCTGTGATCTTTGAGATCATATCACCAATACCGGAATAGATAAACTTATCCGGTGCAGTTCTTATGACCTGCGTATCCACAATAATTCCATATGCCAGCTTTGCCGGAACGGAAGTTCTTTTTCCATGCACTAAAAGAGATGCACTTGCGCTGGAAAATCCATCACTGGAACTTGAAGTCGGAACACTAATGAATGGGATATTGCGCAGAAAAGCTGCGTATTTTCCGGCATCGATCACTTTTCCTCCTCCGATTGAGATCACGGCCTGTGTCTTATTCGGCATTGCAAATGCCAGCGTGATAATATCATCAATATCCACTGTATCCAACTCGCTGTACTCCAATACCGTGATTTCTTCCTGTTTCAACGAATCCATAACATCCATGCCGAACAGGTCGATCAGTCCGTTTCCGAAAAAGATTACGACCTGTTCCAGATTCTCTGCCTTAAGATACTGTCCGATTTTTTTCAAAGTACCATTTCCAACTTTTAATATAGATGGTATTAAAATTCCTTTTCCTGTCTGCATGCTGTCTCCTCCCTGACTATGATTCCAAACTCTATTTTACAGTTTCCGGCTCTCCCTGTCCATGCTCACCTTCCATCAGTTTTAAGTAATCTCCCTTATCAATATGCATCATGGAGATCTGGTTCTGATGACGCCTGAATCCGTAGACGCAGTCCACATTGCGGATCAGCGACTGCAGACGTTCATCCGGCACACAGACAATGAGCTGAAGATCCATTTTTCTTGCATATTTTAAGCAGACGGCACTCCGCTCCTGATCCATCTTGGAAAATGCCTCGTCCAAAAGTACCAGCTTGATTTTGGAATCCCGGTTGCTCTGCTGCATATACAGCATTGCAAAACCGGCCAAAAGTGCCACATATTTCGGGTTCTGTCCCTCTCCACCGGAATCTCTTCCTGCCATATCATCGACAAAATTTTCACGGATGACATTCCCCTGCTCGTCTGCCACCTGTTCAAACATGCTGAAGGAGAGATAATTGCGGTAGTCCGCGTATTGCTCCATCTCCTGACGCTTCTTTGCGCGCACCTGCTCGTCCTCGTCTCTCGGCGGCATGAATTTATCAGTGAGGAGTTTGATCTTCTGCTCATATTTCTGATAGAACGTGTCCTCCCCAAAGCTCAACTGACCATCAAAACCGGCATTATCCAGATTTTTACTGTCTAATTCCTCTGCCATTAACATCTCAAAGAATTGACCATTCTCATTTTTCGCTGGCTCGATCTTAATCTGGTAGGTACTGTCGGAGAAGTTCGTCTCACGCAGCAAACGGTTGATCTCGTGTGCGTGACGTTTTGCCGCCTTGATATCTCCATGAATCGTTGCGATCACATTCTCCCGCAGACTCTTATAGATAAAATCACACTGTTTCTCAAATTCCGCTTCATACGCCGGCTCGTAGTCCGTCTGATATTCTTCCAGAAGCTTCTCATAGGCTTCATTGGACTTTTCTGAACCGTTAAACTGACTGGACGGATAAGCAAAAATGTAACGGTTTCTGGCAGTGCGCAGTGTCTCCGCCTTCTCCTGCTCCCCTGCCGAAAGAGCCGCAAGTTCTGCGTTTTTCTGGTTCTTTAAGGACTGACCGGAGCGCTTCTTCAACTGCTCCTGTACCTCCTGACTAATCTCCTCATTTGGCACGTATCCCTGCAGCATCTCTTCTAACTGCAGAAGTCTTTGTTCATTTGCACCGGAAAGATTTTCGTGACGGCGTATTTTCTCACTCATCTGTCCCTGATTTTCGCCGATTGAAGCCTGAAGCTCACGCATCTGCTCTTTCTGCTGTAATTCCTTATACTGCCCTTCCTGCAAAGTGCGGATTGTCTCCTCAAGTGTGGATTTTTTCTTATTGACCTTTCCAAGCTCTTTTTCTGCGCCGGAAAGGTTTACATAATATTCTTTTTCCTCTTTCAGACTTTCAAAATCCCTTGCCGCCTTTAAGCGCTCGGTCATGTAATGCAGTTCCTGATACTGTTTCTCAAGCCTCTCCACGTCAGCCTCGTACTCTGCCAGACGTGCCTTTGACACTTTCTCTCCGATGCAGGCATTTGTGGTATAATCTTTTTTCCGCAGATGCCGGAAAATAAAATTACTGTACGAATAGCAATCCGGCGTCACGCCGTCCTTCACCTGCTCTAACTCTTCCACGGAATGGCACTTGATAATATGACCGAGGTAACGTTTCAGGCACACATCCACATAGGCTTCCTTCGTCTCAACCGCTTCATAAAGAGAGTTTTCCATGACACGCGGCTCACTGTCTGCGATCGCTTTGGAATTAATGAGATCCACTTCCTCAAACTGTTTCATCTCACGAAAGACCGCCGCTGCATCATGCGCAAACTTTGGCTCTGTGATCAGGGAAAACTTCAGCCTTCCCATACGGCCTTCGACCGCATTTTTCCACTCCTCGTCTGCCACCTCAAAAAGATCCGCAAGAATCTGGACTTTTATCGTTCTTCCGTAGCGGTCGCTTAATTTCCGCTCCAGGGAACTTCTCGCAGAACGGAGATTCTCGCTGTAGGATTTCCGGTTGTTTTTCATATCATCCACAAGCTTCTGCTTTTCTTTCAGTTCTTTTCCTGCCTCGCGCTTCTGCTCACTGTAATCTTCAAATTCATTTTCGATATCCTGCTTTGCAGACTCTATTTTCAAATGCAGTTCCTGACAGTTTTCCTCTGTCACATTTCCGTTCTCGATCGCTTCAATGAGATTTAAAACCGGATTGCTGATATAATCGGTGATGACCTCATCCTCTTCCCACTGCTTCAATCCCTGAACGATTTTGCGCCACTGTCTGCTGTTATCGGTCAGCATCCGGCTTCTCTGCTCTAATTCCTCTAACTGCTGCTGTTTGCTTCCAAGATCGCTGGCTTTTAAATCTGCACTCACACGGATCAGCTCCTGCTCGACCTCTCCACGCTCTTCGGCAAGCCTGTCTGCCTGCTGCTGCAGCCGTGCCTGCTCTTCTTCGATTCTTTTTTTGTCCTCCTCAGTGGCTTCTATTTTCGCACGGAAATCCTCAATATCAATGCATCGGATAAAACTCTCTGCACGGATCATATCGGTCTGAAGTGTCACCAGCTCCTGCCCGGTCTCTTTTACTTCTGTCAAAAGTTCTATACGTTTCCGCATATCTTCAATTTTTTCCTTGATCTGGCGGTACGCATCCAGCTGCTCACTAATCGTCTCGATCGTGTCTGACGTGCTCTTTGGAAACATGTAATCACGGATAAATTGTCCTGTTCCGTTTGTCATTTTCAGTGCGATCGCACTCTTTTCCATCGTGATAAAACGGTTTGGATCGATGTAACCTAAAATGACATCATATAATGTTCCAAGATAAGCTTCCTTGGAGGCGTAAATACGGTTGACATCCCCTTTTCCGCGGTTGTCCTTCGATACGGCTCTCTCATTTACCAGCCTTTTGATATCCTGATTGGAATAACAGAAGCCTTCCTCCGTAATATACCCCGGTTCCGGCATCTTTCCGGAATGGCTGAAATAGGAAAACTTTTTGATCTCGGAATCATTTTTTCTCACTTCAAACGCAATGCCCACACAGGTGGTGATGTGCGTTCCCGTGTCCGCGATTTCCAGTGCAATGACCGAACAGAAATCGCAGTTTCCACGGTTTGCAGAACCATCTTTCTGCTCACCACGGAGGTAGCTTAAGACACTTCTGCGGTTTTTGGCATCATCCGCCGCTTTGTTCAAAAAGCTCGGACTGAAGCTTCCATATAAAATAACCTGAATCGCATCCATGACGGTCGATTTTCCAGATCCGCTTTTTCCACTGAATAAATTCACATATTCATTAAATTCTAATACTTTATGATTAATTCCACCCCAGTTGTTCAGACACATGCGGGTGAAAATTTTCTTTGCCTGGCTCAAATTTCATGCTCCTTCGTATTTCCTGTTATTCTGTCATTTCATTCTGGTATTCTCGCACCAGCTCGTTGATATCCATCGCAGAGCAGAACACGTTTACGGTACTGTAAATATAAATCGGGGTAAAATCTTCCAGATTGGCAACGGCACCCGGCAGTTCGATCATCTGATGCGTTTTCATCAGAACAAGTGCATCGTTCCACTCCTGTCCTGTGAGACGTCTTGTAATAAGGTTTGTATTTTTTCCATACTCACGGATCTCTGCCAGATTTGTAGTAGTTGCATGCAGACCTTCCCCCATGATTTTGTCACGATAAATCATTTTTAAAAGAATGACCAGCTTCGTTGTCATAAGGCTCATACGCTCTGTCATAACGCCATCCCCCGTGATCCGGAAAATATGTTCCTGCGGATCATGCACAAGCTCGCAGTCCAGCACAGACAGATAGTCCGCGATAAACTCTCTGTGGCGCAGACACACCTGATACCTCGGATTGTCGTGCTGTACCAGAGTTGCCGGGTCACATTTCACCTGTAAAATGCATGTCTGCCGGAATAAATCCTGTATCGTTTTTCTGATATTCTCTGCCTCGCCCTGTGAGACAGTCTCCATATATTGTAACATCTTTTTTCCAATGCCTTCTTTCATGTATAGTAACGCAATTTTATTTATTCTGCCCGATCACAAGTCTCGAATAAGTTAGTCCGTCCTCACTCCGTATCTCGCCGTCCACCGATACCGTATCTTCCGCCAGACGTTCCTCCGTCTCTTCCTGCCAGAGGAAAAGAAGTTTTTCCAGATCCTCCACAGACTGTACGGTCTCTTCTGTTGCCACAAAGACTCCATCCACGGTATTTTTTCTTCGGAAACTCTGTAACTCGTTTCTTGTATACAACGGCTTTGGAACAAAATCCGTCATGTGCTGTTCCCTTGCGTCTATTTCTTCGTCCAGCATCACCGGTGCAAATGCTCCGTCCCCGCGGTCTCTTCTTCCAGCAAAACTGTTATCTGTAATATTTTTAAACTGCGAAGAAAAACGGATACGCTCTCTCATTTCCACCAAAATCTCATCTTTTTTCTCACTGCGGTCTAACAGATTGATCAGTTTGATGATGTTATCTTCCTCACTGACTCCCTCCTGCAAAATGTAATGGATGCGGGCCAGCGCACGCTTTGCAAAAACGGTTTTCTGCTCAATGAGTTTATTGTATTTGCGCTCGATCATGTCAAATTCCCGCTCCAACTGCATCACGATCCTGCTCGTATCCTCACAATACTGCAATCTGTACTCATTTCTCTTCTGTAATAGTGTGCCTGTTTCGAGAGAATTTTTTTCTTTCAGAAGCACCGCTTTTTTCTCATCATTTTCGTTTAAAATTTCACTGATAAGTTCTTTCACTGCCTCCTTGTACCGGTAAAAACTGTCCGTCGTCGTGAGGATTGCATATTTTTTGCTGTCACTGTTGTTGATCTCCTCCACAAGCACCTGCTGAATCCCGATAAAATGTTTCTGGGAGGACAGCTCATCAAAATAAGAACGCATTCCATCCTGCATGTTGGACAGCAGCTGCCCCAGACTTTTGGATGTGCGCAGTGCGCTTTTTAAAATATCATTGTTTTTTTCATTGTCAGAATGATAAGTAAACAACGCACTGTAAATGGAAAGCATGCTCTCTCTTTCCCGGCTGTCATCATCACTCTGCAGCTTTTTAAACAGTTCGACATACAACTGGCTGTATTCCGGGAAAGAAATCACACAGGTATTCAGTTTCTCATCAAAATCGCTTTTCAGCCATCCCCACCGGATCAGGTGGTTTAACATGCCGGAAGGAGAATCGCTTGGAAATAATGCATCCGGCGTTTCTCCTTCCTCCATATCGTCCTCTTCCTGCCACACGATCTTTGATTTCTCGATCGTATTCTCAATAATAAGCGCACACTCTTCCTGCGTAAGACCGAGAGAAGCATATACTTCATTGTTTTCCTCGTAAATGGCTGTGACAAACTGCATATATGCTTCCCTGTTTTTTGTGCGGAATAATTTATAAAAATCATTTGGAATTTTCTTCTTTAAAATCATGTATCTTAATTCCTTTGTTTAAAGCTCTGTCTTTCTATTATACACTATTTTTAAAGGCTTCCACAAGTTTATTTCTGATACTGCTATAAAGAAAAAGAGAAATCGTACAGACAAAATATGATGTTCCTGCTCGCATAGCTCGCAAAGGAAATCATATTTCATCTGTACGATTTCTCTTTTTTATTACCTATACTTTTTAAGCCTCATCCTTAGGAAGCACAATATTTAAGACCAGTGCAACAATTGCAGCCGGAACGATTCCGGAACCACCGAAGATCAACTGCATGGTATCCGGCAGCATTCTTAAAATGTCACTGTTTGCTCCAAGTCCATAACCAAGTCCCAGTGCGACAGATACGATCGTAATATTTCTTCCGGTCAGTTTTTCCTTTGTGATCAGCTGGATACCGCTGACTACGATAGAGGAAAACATCATAACTGCTGCTCCACCGAGAACACTCTGCGGCATAATAGAGATCAATGCTGCAAGCTTAGGAAACAGTCCGCAGAGGATCAATACTCCTGCTCCGCACGCAAGTGCCATGCGGTTTACAACCTTTGTCATCGTAACCAGTCCGACATTCTGGCTGAAAGAGGTATTCGGCAGTACACCAAATAACGCAGCAAGCGAAGAACCAAGTCCATCACACATAACACCTCCGGAAAGTTCCTTGTCTGTTGCTTCACGTCCAAGTCCGCCTTCCATAACACCGGAAATGTCACCGATCGTTTCCACGGCTGTCACGATAAACATGATCAGTACCGGCACGATCGCACGCATATCAAAAATCGGTTTTACCGGCATTACTTTCGGCAATGCAAACCAGGAGGCTTCTCTTACCTTATCAAAATTCAAAACCCATGCCTTGGTGTATTCCACTCCGTCAGCATTCACTGCGGTTGTCGGAAGGATCATTCCCATAATAAAACATAACACATATCCTGCAATAATACCGATCAGGATGGAGGAAGAACTTGCCATTCCCTTTGCAAAGTGTTTTACCCCAAGAATAATGATCAACACAACAAGACCGATGAATAAATTTTCCAATGAACCATAGTCAGCCGCAGAAGATCCTCCTCCAAAGGAGCTGACACCAACACTGATCAGGGAAAGTCCGATCGATAAAACTACTGTTCCTGTCACCACAGCAGGGAAAAATCTGCGGAGCGGTTTTAAGAAAAACCCAAGCCCGCCCTCAAACAGACCACCGATGATCGACGCACCCATGATCGCGCCATATGCGATCACTCCGCCACCCATAACACCAGCAACGCTTTTAAATACACCAATAAAACCGGAACTCGTTCCCATAATGATCGGAACACGTCCACCGACAGGACCGATTGCGAAAAGCTGAACCAATGTGACAACACCTGCAATAATCATTGCATTCTGTAGTAATTCCACATAAACCTCTGCGAAGTCAGATGCTGCTCCAATACCGCATGCACCACAGATCACGATCAGCGGTGTCAGGTTTCCGACAAACATTGCCAGAACATGCTGCAAACCATAAACGATCGCTTTCGGCCATGGAATTCTTCCGTCCATTTCATAAGGGGATGTGTACTCTTTTGTTTTTTCCATTTTTTAAACTCCTGTTATTTTTTACTTTTGTTCCAGACAGTATGAAAAAAGTGGCTTTTTCTATCTGCCAGCATATATTTTCATCCTGTTTTTCCTATAATCCGATAGCAGTATAGCATAGGTTCTCTTTTCCTGAAAAGTCATTATTATTAATGAATTTTATCGATATGACTAATAATTATCTGTTCAAATATATAAAAATGTTCCTCAGATCTTCTTTGCTCACCGATAATAACAGTTTTGACTGCATCCATCCGGAAAAAATGACGCTTTCATTTCCCTCTGATATTGCAACTCATTGTCTGATTTTTCCAGAATATCCAGAGCTTTCCGCAACTGCCTTATATCCTTTTCCATAAAATCGGTATAATTGCCACGACCAACCAGTTTTAAATGGGTAATGCCGACCTGTTTCATGCGGTAAAGTGCGCAGAGCCCACAGCCGGTACTGCCGGTCAGATAACCATCTTCATCCAAAGGAAGTCCCTTCCCCTCTTTTTCCTGTATTCTGTCTGTTTCTGCCACATCTTTTTGCGCAGCATCTGTCTCTTCTTTCTTGTGCAGATTTCCCAGTTCATATGGTACTCTGCAAAGATGTGTCAGTTCATCACAGTGCAGGGAATTACAGAATGCCCCGGAAAAATGACAGAGTTCATTCAAAATGAAGGCTTCATATTCATGTGGGAAATCTGCCTCTTTAATACAGCTTTGCATATCTTCCAGCGAATTTTTCCTGTGAAAAATCACACGGCGGATTCCAAACGGTAACATCTGTTCTAACATTCCCCGGTTCACTTCCGCGGTCTCACCGCTTAAATGGATTCCGCAGTTGATTTTCTGCTGTCTGAGGTACAGCATCAGTGCCGGGTCTGCAATGATAAAATTTTCAAAGCCTGCTGCCATGCACTGTGTGATGATCTCCGCTATGACAGGATACTGCTCCCCTGTATAGTAGAGGGAATTAAACGTCAATTTTACCGGCTTGCCATAATAGTCCACCATTTTTTTCAGGATTTGCAGTTCGCTCATGGAACCAATCTGCACATTGTAAAAAAGTACTTCCCTACGGTTTAATGGATGGATCACACCGTACTTTTCCGCCCAGGAAAACGGCACATATCCACAAAAGAATTCATCCGCCCCCGCTTTTACAAATGTCTCATATTCATCAATACTTCCTAAACCTGCGACAATTTTCATCTGTTAAAGTTCCACTTTCTCAATCACGCAGGTATGTGTCTTTGTCTTTTTATCATAATTAATTCCGGCTAACAGAAGATTACCTTTGTAATCCTCTAAGGATTTCACATACTTTTTCTCTTTTATTTGTGCGATTGCACCTTCTGCATCCTTATCCCACTTTAATTCAATAATCACTGCCGGCTTATCTGCGTGTATTTTTCTTGGGATCATGCAGATATCTGCAAAACCTTTTCCTGTCGGCAGTTCCCGGATGATCGTATAATATTCTCTTGCAAAATAGAATGCCAGATGAATGGTACAACTCAATGAGTTTTCATCATGATACTGAAGAATTGAAATCTCATCATGGACATTCTCAATTCCGGCAGCAACTGCTTTTGCATCCTGATTCCATAATGCTTCCACTAACTTACGCGAATTTTCGACCGAACGCATTACCTCGTGCCAGTCCATGGTACTGATGGCATTGAGATATTCCTGTGACACTTCTTTGTTTGGAATGGTCACTTTCTCTGTCTCACTGTTATATGTCAGATAACCAAGGTGCACCAGTAAGGTCAGTACATCATCCTTTGTTGCAAAAGTTGTCATGTCGTTGCTGAATGTTCCGGTATTAATACGCACACCCTCCCCTGCAAGCATCTGGATCACTGAATCTTTCAATCCATCCATATTCATCTGAATATATATTTTCAGTGCCTCATAGGTCTCTGTTCGGTTCCAGTATGTGCCGAATTTGTGCCGCAGCATCGCTTCTACCACTGATTTCGGGCTATAAATTGAATATCTTTTGTCGCCAAAACGACTATGTGAAATCAGATCATATCCATCATACCACGCTTTGACTTCTTCAAAGTTCATGGCATATTCCTCACACAATCCCTTAACTTCTTCTTCCGTAAACCCAAAAAATTCTGCGAGTTCTCCCGGATCGGTCATCGAGTACTCCATAAACATATTCAGTGCCGAGTGAGAACCGTATTTTTTTATCGGAAGTATCCCTGTCATGTATGCAAGAGCAATGTAGTCTTTGTCTTTCAACCAGAAACGCAGAAAATCCAGATATTTTTTTTGTGCATCTTTATCCTGTTGATATTCGCGGAACAGGCAATCCCATTCATCAATTAAAATGATGAACGGATGGTGCGTGTTGGCATAGACATCCTGCATCGCAAATACCAGATTATCTTCTATCTCATATGAAGAATATCTGTTTTTCAAATCTGTGATCAGCCTCTTTTGCAGTAATCTTAACATTTCCTCCATGCCCTGTGTTGCGCTCAAAAATTCCTGCATGTTAATTTTTAACACATCATACTGGTTCAAATGTTTCAGATACTCTTCTGACTGACTGATTTTAAGTTTATCAAAAAATTCCTTCGTATCACAATCTCTGTCATAATATGCCGCAAGCATATTTGCTGCCATAGATTTTCCGAATCGTCTTGGTCTGCTCACGCAGACATATTTCTGCTCTGTGCCAAGCACTGTGTTCGTCTTTTCAATCAGTCCGCTTTTATCAATATAAATTTGTGACCGCAGACTTCCCTGAAATGCTGTGCTGCCCGGATTAAGATAACTTCCCATAAAAAAATCCTCTCTGAACCATGTTATAACAAAGATATTTCACCCAATGTCATCCATGTAAAAATTTTATTTTTTAACATTTTTCTGCCTCTAACATAATCTTACAGGTTTTCTTATAACATGCGATCGCATATTTTAAGATTTTACAGATTCCGTCCTGATGCAACGCTTCTGCATACCCTGTATCATCAATCTGTTTCAATGCTTTTTTGCACTCTGCTTCCAGATTACCATCATTGGCATACTTCACCTCAATAACAATCCCGACCTCAGAATCTCCTACCTGGATCATGATATCACTAAATCCATCTCCAGATTCTCTGTTTGATGTCACAAGCCAGTTTTCTTTAAACCCAAGAATTCCAAGCAAAATTCCATGATAAAAATTTTCTTTTGTCGGCTTCTGTACAAAAGTATCTCTCACACTGATCGTTTTTTGCATGTAATCTGAAAAAAGCTTCTCTGCCACATCCGCTTTCTCTGTTAATAAGGCATCACAAAAAGCGTTTACTTTCTGACCATCCTGCTTAATATTCTCCTTAAATAATTTCAGAATATGTTCTGTGATAATATTTCTGATTTCTCTATTCGGGATCACAAGATCATACCTGTTTCCATCCGTATTGCTGCGGCTTGTCAGATACCCTGTCATAAAAAGGGTACTCCAGAGATTATCGATTGATGAATACAATTCCTTATAGGTCATCTCCTGACTGATTTCTTTCTGGACACTTCCACCATTCACAAGATGTTCCAACTCCAGTTTTGTGAGTTTCTGCGGTTCATAAATACTATTGATAAAGCGATGGATCACATCATTTCCGCTTGTATTCACCCAATAATTTTTTGGTGCACACTCCTGATTTGCAATATGATCACTGCAATAGTTAATCACATCCCATGGACAATATACATCAACATTTCCAAAACGATACCCATCATACCATTCTTTTATCGTCTCATAATGTGTATCCTGACCATAATAATGAAGCAACTCTTTTACTTCATCATCTGTAAAGCCAAAGTTTTCATCAAAATCAACATCCGTAATGGAATAAACTTTAAAATTATTCAATCCTGTAAAAATGCTTTCTTTTGCAACCCGAAGGCATCCTGTCAACACAGCAAACTTCAAACTGTGATTCGTCTTTAACACATTTTCAAATAAATTACGGATCAAAAGTACCATCTCATCGTAATAGCCATTTTCATTTGCTTTTGCAAGTGGCACATCATACTCATCAATCAAAACGATCACTTTTTCTTCATAATGTTTTTCCAAAAGTTCTGAAAGTTCCAATAAGCTGCTGCTTAACGTTCCATCATCCTTCATCTGAGAAAGCAATTTTTCAAAAAGTTCCTTATCAACCTGTGTCAGTTTTTCACTTTCTGATAAGTTCTGCAATCTACGCGCTTCTCTGTTGATAACTTTTACAAGACAGCTCCGTGCCTCGTCGAAAGTGTTTCCATTCACGCCTTTCAAACTGATGGATACAACCGGAAACTTTCCAAGATACTGTTTGCAGACTTCTTTACTCTTTGAAATATACAATCCATCAAAAAGTGATGCATCTGCTCCTACCTCAAAAAATGTCTGAAGCATACTCATATTTAAAGATTTTCCAAACCGGCGTGGACGGGTAAAAAGATTTACCTTTCCCCACTGGGCGAGAAGCTGCTCGATCCATCTCGTTTTATCAACATAATAAAAATCTTCTTTCCGCATCTCTTCAAAACTCTCAATTCCAATTGGAAGTTTCTTACGTTTGTTCATAACAGCTTCTCCTTTCCAATCCACTACATACTTATTTTATTATAATTTTTTCATTCCGGAATAGCAAGCACTCTCTCCACCATCTCCTCAATGTTACGAACACACAATGATACAAACTCCGACCTGCACTCGTTGTCTGCCAGTGCAATCGCTGCATCATTCATGATTTTAAAGTTCGGAACTGAATCATTCGGCTTCTGTTCTCCGGCTGGCAGATACCACCTGGTTGCCCACCAGTCCTTGTGGTCTGCCGCACTGATTTTCAGATAATGCCCGACTGCTTTTACAGTTGCAGCATCATATTCATCCACCTGATCCCCGTGTCCTTCCTCCGATTCTGCATTCGGATCAAAGACACAGAATCCCGCGAACAGACGATGTTCTACCTCCACACGGAACCAGAGCTGTTTTCCATCCGGCATCGGGGCATCATTTACAATGTAGTTGATCCCCGGATAGGTCGTATTCCATTTATAAAAAAATTCATCTGCCTGTTCTTTATATTCATACCAGTTGCTTTTTTTCTCTCTCGTCCAATGATTTCTTTCC
>OJMP01001640.1_pt1 | contig 14216 bp, 10 predicted proteins | sample 1597311 | NCBI WGS metagenome assembly OJMP01 (sample SAMEA2452134, study PRJEB22498) | human gut metagenome | biome: human feces; feature: human gut; material: feces | place: Australia | collected 2012 | reverse complement strand
AGGAAATGATTTCATTATATTTTTCCAACCTCGACCACCTCATCACTCTTCACCAACGTAAGTGCGATGAACTTAAGAAAATGAAAAAATTTATGTTACAAAATATGTTTATATAATCATTTGATATTAGAGTTATGAGATCTCTTGAAGGAAGGGAGGGATAAGAATGTCACAGGAAATTAAAATGGATACAATAATTTTATACCATGGTTCCCCTAATAAAATAGTAACACCAATATTTGGTGGCGGAGACGATAAACATGATTATGGTCGTGGATTTTATCTGACGGAAAACATTGATTTAGCAAAAGAATGGGCTGTTTGCAGACCTAATGAACAGAATGGATGGGTTCATAAGTATGTGTTAAATACAGAGGAACTAAAAATTTTTGATTTTCAGGAGAAGGATGTTTTATCGTGGCTTGCAGAGCTTATGAAACATCGCGATGCTGCGGATTCCAAGCGTTATAGGATGCTTGCTGCAAAGTTTATTGATAAATATGGTATTGATACCGATGCATATGATGTGATAAAGGGATGGCGCGCAAATGCATCATATTTCTACATTGCAAAAGAATTTGTCCGAGATAATATTGATATAGATATTCTTGAAGAATTGCTTTCGTTAGGCGGATTGGGGATTCAGTATTGTATTAAGACAGAAAAAGCATATGCAAATTTACGCGAGATAGAAAGTGATTTACTTCAAGTTGAATACAATGAATTTAACAATAAGTATAATCAAAGAGATATTGAAGCAAGAAAAAAAATGCGTAATTTAGTAGATTCAGATGCAAATAAGGTTACGAATGTTTTTAGTACATTGTTTTAGAGGTGAGAAAATGGGCGCATATTCAGAAGCGTATCTGGGTGACGTGGTGGAAAATCAGGGAAAATTATTTGATTTTGTGGCACAGTCTTATCCTGATAGTGATACAGAAGATTTTATAAATACGTATATGAAAAGTAAAACCAGAAAAAACATTGATGATGCGATGGCTTATGTTAATACTATGGATGCAAAAGAACTGTGGAAATACTTTTCAGACACAGAAAAATATAAGTTAAAGCAGGGGAAAGCAATCGAAGGATTTATGCCTGATTGGATTGGTGAATTTTATGCTTATTATCAGTGGTATTATGATATTCCAAGCGCAGAGGTAATAAATAAAGTACCGGTCGATTTTCTGAGGAAGGCTTATTGTGGACTTCATGATTTAGAGCTTGATTTGGCGGTAAAAAAGGTAGGTAAAGTATAAATGAATATAGTTTGTTTTCATAATCCAAATGAGGAAAATGGATACCTTAGTAACTGGTATTTAAGTGAGTTTGAATGTGATGGAATAAGATTTTCATCAATGGAACAGTACATGATGTATCAAAAAGCAAATTGTTTTGGTGATACAAAAATAGCGGAGAAGATTCTTGAAACTACAGATGTTGCACAAATTAAGGCTTTGGGAAGAAAGGTTTCAAATTATAATGAAACAATTTGGAATGGAAAGCGACAGATTGTTGTTTACAAGGGAATTTGTGAAAAATTTCAAAATCCTGAATTGAAATCCAGACTAAAGGCTACAGGTGATGCGGTTTTAGCGGAATGTGCTGTGAGGGACTGCATATGGGGGATTGGATTGTCAATGACAGATCCTAAAAGACTGGAAATGGAAAAGTGGAGAGGACAGAATCTGCTTGGATTTGCACTTATGATGGTGAGAGATAGAATATAAAATATGAAAAAAATTTGATTACTTTTAAGAGCATTCATCCGTGCTTTTAATTAATTTTAGGCGTGGGACAATTTGACTCACGTCTTTTATATTATAAGTGATGAAAAGTGGCATCACTCGTTATTAGCGTAAGTCTATTTGGATATGGTGAATAAAACCAAAAGTTTGGGAACAGCGTAAGTTGATAGATTATCTTGAGGTATCATCTGAAAAGAATAGAGATAATCGTTTCACAAAAGATGATGTTCTATCGGTTTCAGGTGAATATGGAATTGTAAATCAGATTGAATTTCAAGGTCGTTCATTTGCAGGGGCATCGGTTTCGAATTACGGTGTTGTGGAAAACGGAGATGTTGTATATACAAAGTCACCATTAAAATCTAATCCATACGGAATAATCAAGACAAATAAGGGAATTCCGGGGATTGTATCAACCTTATATGCAGTTTATAAGCCAAAAGAAATAACGGATTCAAAGTTTGTACAGATTTATTTTGAACTTGATTCCAGAATGAATTCTTATATGCATCCGTTGGTAAACAAAGGTGCAAAAAATGACATGAAAGTTTCAGCAGAGAACGCTTTAAAGGGAATGGTTTCTTTTCCTAAAAAAGATGAACAGGAAATGATTTCATTATATTTTTCCAACCTCGACCACCTCATCACTCTTCACCAGCGAAAGTGTGAACAGACAAAAAATTTGAAAAAATATATGCTTCAAAAAATGTTTCCACAAAATGGAGCAAAAGTTCCAGAGATTAGATTTAATGGATTTACTCACGATTGGGAACAGCGTAAGTTTGGTAGTTTACTGGAAGAAACGAGAAATAAGACAATATTTGAGGATGAAGACACATTGCTTTCTTGTGCCATTGATGGTATGTATCTCAATTCAGAGTTGTTCAGCCATTTTAGAGGTTCATCAAATATTGGATATTTGAAAGTTAAAAAGAATGACTTGATTTTGTCTGCACAGAATTTACATCTTGGTAATTGTAATGTCAATTTACGCTTTGAGCATGGCATAATCTCGCCTGCATACAAGGTTTATGAGCTTGTTGGATGCAATCCGTTATTTATGCAAGCATGGGTAAAAAAAGACAGTACTAAGGATTTTTTCTTAAAATCATCTACAGAGGGAGCTAGCGTTTGTAGAAAAAATATTGTTTGGGAAGAATTATATAAACAGGAATTACCAGTTCCGAGTATTGAGGAACAAACAAAAGTTGGTGAGTATTTTTATAGCCTAGACCATCTCATCACTCTTCACCAGCGCCAGCACAAATTACATCTGAACGCGCTTTTATAAACTGTTTTTTATCGTAAGTAACATCGTATCTATACAATGGTTACCATAAATTTGACAACGAATCAAACATAAACCAACCTCAAACAAAGCAAGCCTAATTATGGTTACATCAGCGTAAGCAGTACTAATAAAGGAGGTAGCGTATGCTAGAGGATATGAGCAAGGATGCATTATTTTACAACTATTACGCACAGTGGATAGAAGTGTATAAGAAAGATGCAATTCGTGAAGCCACTATGGCAAAGTACAGGATGACTCAAAAGTGGGTGGAGAAGCTGGCTCCGGAGCTTAAGGTTTGTGAGCTGACAAGGACCGCGTATCAGAAGATACTAAATGATTACGCAAAGGAGCATGAGAGACAGACAACCCTTGACTTCCATCATCAGCTAAAGGGTGCGGTAATGGACGCGGTGGATGAGGGGCTGATAGAGCGTGATCCGACCAGAAAGGCTATCATCAAGGGTAAGACACCACGTGAGAAAAAGATTAAATATCTCAATCAGTTTGAGTTGCATACTTTGATAGCTGATCTGGATATAAAGGAAGAGCCGAACTGGGACTGGTTTATTTTGCTTGTAGCAAAGACAGGGATGCGTTTTTCAGAGGCGCTTGCTATCACACCGAAGGATTTTGATTTTGGAAGGCAAACTCTTTCTATAAGTAAGACGTGGGATTATAAGGGTAAGGGCGGTTTTCTACCGACGAAGAATAAGTCATCTGTGAGAAAGATTCAGATTGACTGGCAGATAGTAGTAAAGTTTTCTGAGCTGATAAAAGGGTTGCCGGAGGACGAGCCTATATTTGTAGGAGAGGAAAAGATTTATAATTCAACCGTCAATGATGCTCTCACCAGACACTGTAAGGCCTGTGGGATATCGGAGATTTCCATTCATGGACTTAGACATACGCATGCGTCGTTGCTTTTGTTTGCCGGTGTTTCTATAGCCAGTGTGGCGCGCAGATTGGGGCATGCGAGTATGACAACAACGCAGAAAACATATCTGCATATCATTCAGGAACTGGAAAATAAGGATGTGGATCTGGTAATGAGGACTTTGTCAGGACTGTAATGTAGCTTTTTAAACAATATGCTTACGCTGATTTTGATATAAGTAATTTTGTGGTATTTTATGCCTATATTTGCTATAATAAATATAGTTAGTGTTTAGGTTTTGAAGAAGGAGAAATTATCATGCCGGAGTTGGAATCGTTAATAGAGCAGAAATTGATTGAGCAGTTGATATATGGGGATTCGCAGTGGACGTACAGACCAGATTTAAAGACAGAAGCGGATTTATGGAACAATTTTAAATATATTTTAGAGCAGAACAATAAGGACAGGCTGGATGGTGAGCCACTTTCTGATTCAGAGTTTGAGCAGGTAAAGAATCAGTTGCAGTTTTCAACATTTTATAAGGCTGGAGAGTGGCTGGTAGGCGAAAACGGCAAGGTCATGGTGCATGTACAGCGTGATACTAAGAAGCTTCATCTGGTTGTGATGAATCATGAGCATATTGCAGGTGGCAGCAGTGTGTATGAGGTTATAAATCAGTACAGTGCATTGAAGGATGATGAGGCTGCCGCATCAAGAGACCGTAGATTTGATGTGACCTTGATGATAAACGGTCTTCCAATGATACATATTGAGCTGAAAAACAGACAGCATTCGTATATGGAAGCATTCAATCAGATAAAGAAATACATTGGTGAAGGGCAGTTCAGGGGGATTTTTTCGGCTGTTCAGATGTTTGTTATAAGCAACGGTGTTGACACGAAGTATTTTTCTGCAGCAAGTGATACGGAGCTAAAGAAAGAATTTATCAGCGGATGGGTTGACAGGAACAATCAGCCGGTTTCTGATTATATTGATTTTGCAAAAAATGTCCTTAAGATTCCACAGGCACATGAGATGATTGCAAGATATACGGTTTTAGATAATGAAGCTAAGCGGCTTATTCTGCTTAGACCATATCAGATACATGCTATTGAGGCAATTCGTGAAGCATCACGAACAGGAAAGTCGGGATTTGTATGGCATACTACAGGCTCGGGAAAGACGCTTACATCATATAAGGCAACAAGAAATCTCCTTATGGATATTCCGGCGTTGGATAAGGCTATTTTCCTTATAGACAGGAAAGATCTTGATGAGCAGACAAATACGTCATTTAGTTCATATTCTCAGAATGATTCAATTGATGTGGATAATACTGATAATGTGACTGATTTGAAAAATAAACTTAAATCGTCTGACAGACAGATGATTGTTACTACAATTCAAAAGATGCAGATTCTCATTTCAAAGCGTCTGAAGGAGGGCACAGCTGAGTATAACAGGTTAAGAGGATTAAAAATAGCTTTTGTGGTGGATGAGTGTCACAGAGCTGTATCTCCGGCTACCAAGAGAATAATCGAACGCTTTTTTGGAAAGTCACTCTGGTTTGGCTTTACAGGAACACCACGTTTTCCGGAGAATCCTTATCCGTTGATGGGGGATTTGCCACGTACAACAGAGGAATTATACGGAGCATGTCTGCACAAATATACTATCCAGAATGCTATTCATGATAATGCTGTTTTGGGATTTCAAGTGGAGCACGATGGTCCAAAGGATGTGACGGATGAGACTGACAGCAGCCGATATGAAAATGAGACGCATATGCTCAAGGTGCTTGAGGTTATTTTAAATAAGTCATATCATAAGCTGGGCTTTCAAAATGGAAAAGGCAAGACCTTTGAAGGGCTTTTGACTACAAGTTCAATTTCGCTTGCACAAAAATATTATGAGCTGCTCACAAGGGTGAAAAACGGAGAAACGCCATTAAAGATAGATGAACGCATAAAGCAGGTTTTACCGGACTTCCCTAAGTTTGCCATTACATACTCTGTGACTGAAAATGAGGACGGCTCGCAGGTCAATCAGGAGAAGATGAAGCAGTCTCTTGATGACTACAACGCTATGTTTGATACAAAGTTTGATATTTCACAGATTACTTCATACAATAGTAATCTAAATAAACGACTTTCTAGAAAAGATCCTAAGTATAAGAGCAGAAACGAACAGCTTGATCTGGTTATTGTTGTGGATCGTCTGCTCACAGGCTTTGATGCGCCATGCATGTCGACAATTTTTATTGATAGGCAGCCGATGGGACCTCACGATTTAATACAGGCCTTTTCCAGAACTAATCGTATTTTTGACAAAAAATCAAAGCCGTATGGACAGATTGTAACTTTTCAGGCACCGGTACTTTTCAAGAAATGTGTGGATGATGCTGTCAAGCTTTACTCTGCAGGAAGTACAGAGGATACACCGCTTATTGCAGAGTGGGATGATGTGGAGCCTGCTTTTAAAAAGGCGCTTGCGGCACTTAGAATTGCAGCTCAGATACCGGACGACATTCCGTCAATGTCAGATGAGGAGAAGCTTCATTTCATGAAGATGTTTCAGAGCTTTGACAGACTTTTTGCACAGCTTAAATCCTTCAGCAGATATGATGAAAGTATGCTTGATGATTATGGAATTACTGAACAGGAATATATAGACTATGCAGGTCATTACCTGAACATAAAAAGTGAGATTGGGCCAGACCCGGGGCCGGACCCGGTTAATCCGCCGGTAGAACCGGAAATAGACTCAGATTATGAGCTTATGGCATACAGTAATACAAGGATTGATTATGAATATATCATCAATCTCATTCAGAATATCGTCAATCCTGAGGATGATGGTGATATCACTCCTGAGGAAAAGCAAAAGAAGATTGATGAGGCAAAGCAGTATGTAGAGGATCTGCGTAAGGATAATCCGAAGGTTGCAGATATCATGTCACATCTGATTAATGAGATAGAGCTTGATGAGAGCAGGTTCAAGGGTAAATCAATTCTAAACATTGTTGAAAATATGAAACATGAATGTATAGAACAGGTTGTGAGTAATTTCTGCTTGCTATGGCATGCAGACAAGGATGATGTAATGTATGCGGCAACACATTACCGCAATGGGATTATCCCTAATGAGAGCGCAATAAAGGCATCTATTAATTATCCTGAGTACAAAAATACAGTGGAACACGCTTTACCTAAATTCAAGTACTATGCTAAGTTTTTTGCAGAGCTTAGGAGTACGCTGGATGACGAGATTAAGCCTTTAGTGTAAAGAAATGTATTTCACAACACTTATAATACATATACAATTAAATAACGGATTGTGTTATAATATGTCTGTCGGCGGATTCGTCGGCAGACTTTTTTTAAGGAGAGTAAAATGAGAGTATTAACAGATTTAGAGCCAAAGAACGTTTTTTCGTTTTTCGAGGATATATGCAGTATTCCTCATCCATCATACAAGGAAGAGAAAATCAGTAATTATCTGGTGGAGTTTGCAAAGGCAAGAGGCCTTGAGCATTACCAGGATGAGCTTCACAATGTGATAATCATAAAGGAAGCATCAGAAGGATATGAGGATGTGGAGCCAATCATACTGCAGGGGCACATGGATATGGTTTGCGAGAAGGCACCTGACTGTGATAAGGATATGGATGAGGAAGGCCTGGACCTTTTGATAGATGGTGATTTTATCTCGGCAAAGGGCACTACACTCGGTGGAGATGACGGTATCGCGGTGGCATATGCGCTTGCTATTTTGGACGATGACAGCCTGTCACATCCACGCCTTGAGTTTGTATGCACTGTATGCGAGGAGGTCGGCATGGAGGGTGCTACAGGCATCGATGTGTCTATGCTTAAGGGAAAGAAGCTTCTTAATATGGACAGCGAGGAGGAGGGCGTGATGCTCGCAAGCTGTGCCGGTGGATGCAGAGCCGATGTGAAGCTGCCTGTAGAGAGAGAGACAGTGAGCGGAACAAAGCTTACTGTGAGCTTATCAGGTCTCACCGGCGGACACTCAGGCTCAGAGATTGATAAGGGAAGGGGCAATGCCAATATTCTTATGTCCAGACTGCTTCGCGACGCATCGGCACCTGTAGCTATAGCTTCTATAGAGGGCGGCAGAAAGGATAATGCCATTCCAAGAGAGTGTACTGCACAGATTATTGTAGCACCTGATGAGGCTGCGGCAGTGAAGGCTTCGATAGAACAGGCAGCAGCTGAGATTGCGGAGGAGTTTAAGGCATCTGATCCTGACCTTAAGCTTGCTGTGTCAGAGAAGACTGACTGTAGTGAGTCAGCTATAAGTGCAAAGGATAGCGCAAGGGTTATCGCACTTATCGAGGCATTGCCAAACGGCATCATCAGAATGAGCCGTGAAATAGATAAGCTTGTTGAGACTTCACTTAATCTGGGAGTTTTAAAATCAGACGATGCTGCTGTTACTTTAAGATACGCAGTCAGAAGCTCTGTCGGTGTGGCTAAAAAAAGCCTTAAGAACCAGCTTGTCTGCATAGCAGGCGCTTTTGCGGCAGAGGTTACATTTGAGGGCGATTATCCTGCATGGGAGTACAAGAAGGATTCAAAGCTCCGCGAGGATATGGTACGGATTTTTGAGGAGATGTATGGCAAAAAGCCTACAGTTGAGGCTATTCATGCCGGTGTCGAGTGCGGACTTTTAAGCGGCAAGATTGAAGGACTCGACTGCATATCGATGGGACCGGATATGTATGATATCCATACGACTGAGGAGAGGCTTTCCATATCCTCTGCAAAGAGGTCATATGAGTATATACTCAGAGTGATTGCGTGCAAATAAATATTTATTCAAGGCTTTTGATAAAGGAAAGAGGTGTCATATGATACCTCTTTTTAAATGCCCTGTGAAAATAGCTCAGATTGTGAAATCCGACAGACAGTGAGACATCTAAAATTGAGGTATTGCCGCGCTCGAATTGTTCCACGGATTTTTCAAGACGCACATTGTTGATATACTGCACGCAGGTCATGTTCATGTGTTTTTTGAAGAAACGCATGAAGTGGTATTCACTGAAATAGCAAAGCCCGGCAAGCTCTGAAACCTGGATGCTTTCGGCATAGTGCACCTCGATGTAATCGAGCACATTTTTGAGCTTATCGGAGGATGTGTTGACACCGAAATCAGCATTTTTTTCACTGTATTGCAGCAATAGAAATATTGCCTGAAGCAGAAATGCCTTTAGAGCCAGCTCATAGCCGAATTCCTGACTGGAGTATAGCTTTGTTATGCGCATGAAGCATTTGCAAAGGGATGAATATGCCGGATGCTTCGGTGCAATCAGGTAAGGCATGGCGAACTCATGGTTGATTAGCGGAGTCAGATATCTTGAAGAGCATATATCGGTATTGTTTCCACCTAAAAAATTGATATGGAATACATACGTTTCCGAGTAAAATTCGTCGCAGTCCCTTATTGAAATGGAATGCAGCAGCAGTGGCGGGATAAAGATGATATCGCCTTCCTTTGCTTCATATTCGAGCAGATCAATCTGATAGGTGCATGAGCCCTTTGTAATCAGTGTGAGCTCTGCCTCATCGTGCCAGTGTGTAGTGATGACAGGGTAATCTGCTGCAAGTCTTGTTATATATTTCTGAACGGGGAAAAATACTTCTCCGTGCTTTGCGTTTTCTTTCTGCCCGAGGGCAGGCGGATTATTGTTTTTCATATTGTTGTTTCTCCATAGCTTTTAAAACTATACCCTTTAAAATTATAAGAGCAGTATTGTGTTATAAAATGAAAAAATATTGCAAGAATTTATACTAAACACCTTCTATAATAGCAGTATAATACATCAAGGCGAAGTGCTCAAGATGTAAATGAGAGCAAAATTTATGATTAGATAAGAGGTACACATTATGGAGAGAAAATGGTGGCATGACAAGGTGGCATATCAGATTTATCCAAAGAGCTTTCTGGATACAAACGGTGACGGAATAGGAGATTTAAGAGGTATCATTTCAAAGCTGGATTATTTAAAATCGCTTGGAATTGACATCATATGGCTGTCTCCGATATATAAATCGCCATTTGTGGATCAGGGCTATGACATATCTGATTACTATGCGATAGCTGAAGAATTCGGCACTATGGAGGAGTTTGATGAGCTCCTTGCCGAGGCAAAGAAGCGTGATATGCACATCATCATGGATCTGGTAATAAATCACTGCTCGGATAAGCACGAATGGTTTCAAAAGGCACTTAAGGATCCGGATGGAGAGTATGCTGATTACTTTTATTTCAGAAAAGGTAAAAACGGCAATCCGCCGAGCAATTACCGCTCTTATTTTGGCGGAAGCTGCTGGGAGAAGGTGCCGGGCACGGACAAGTATTATCTGCACATGTTTGCGAAGGAGCAGCCGGATTTAAACTGGGAGAATGAAAAGCTAAGACAAAAGCTTTATGAGATGATTAACTGGTGGCTTGATAAGGGCTTGTCAGGATTTAGAATAGATGCGATAATCAATATAAAGAAAAATCTCGATTTCCCTGATTTTGAGCCGGATGCAGAGGACGGACTGGCTGCCTGCTACAAGATGGTTGAAAGTGCAGAAGGTGTCGGAGAGCTCTTAGAGGAATTAAAGAACAATACATTTAAGAAGTATGATGCATTTACGGTTGGCGAGGTATTCAATATGAAGCCTGAGGAGCTGCCGGAGTTTATCGGTGAGAATGGGCATTTTTCAACGATATTTGATTTTTGTGCACAGTGCTTAAGTGATGGAGAGCATGGATGGTATGATGCACCGAAAATAGATTTTGACAAATGGAGAAAGTCCATTCTTGGTTCACAGCTTGAGACAGAAAAGTACGGCTTCAAGGCCAATATTATAGAAAATCATGATGAGCCGAGAGGTGCCTCAAGATTTTTACCAAAGCATGCTCAAAATCCTGCCGGAATAAAGATGTTAGGAACTGTCAGCGTACTGCTTCGAGGCATTCCGTTTATATATCAGGGACAGGAAATCGGTATGCAAAATGCAAAATGGAACAGTATAGATGAGTATGACGATATCAGCACAAAGGATCAGTACAAGGCAGCACTTGCAGCAGGCTTATCAAAGGAGCAGGCACTTGCAGCCTGTGGAAGGATGAGCAGGGATAATGCAAGGACACCTATGCAGTGGAGTGATGAGGCAAATGCCGGTTTTACCACAGCAAAGCCATGGCTTAAGGTCAATGAAAACTATAAGGCTATCAATGTTGCGGCGCAGGAAAAGGATCCTTCATCTGTTTTGAACTATTACAGAAGGCTTGTGGCACTCAGAAAGTCAGATGAATTTAAGGAGCTGTTCACCTACGGCAGATGTGTTCCGGCATATGAGGATACAGATGGCATCATGGCTTATTACAGAGAGGATGAAAATAAGCGCGTGCTGGTTGTGGCAAATTTTGGCAGTAAAGAGGCACAAATCAGGCTGGATGGCAGTGTGAAAAAGGTACTTTTGTCCAACACAAATGATGCTGAAAAGAGCACTGTTTCAGTGGGAGCATCCGAGCTTAAGCTTGAAAGCTGTGAGGTTTTGGTGGTGCTTGTAAAATAGCATAATTTGATACAGCATTAAAGAAACCAGGCTGAATTTTTACAAAAAGAGACAGCTAAAAGAGATAACTAAAAGAGATAATGAAGAGACAAGGAGGGCATAATGAGCAAAAACAATAACGAAAAATGGTGGAAAAAGGCGGTAGTTTACCAGATTTATCCAAAGAGCTTTCAGGATTCTAACGGAGACGGCTTTGGTGATTTACAGGGTATCATCAAAAGACTTGATTATCTTGAGACGCTTGGAATCAATGCAATATGGCTTTCGCCGGTATTCAAATCACCGCAGGCGGACAACGGTTATGACATTTCGGATTACAGGGATATTGATCCGACGTTTGGCAGTCTCGATGATATGGAGGAGCTCATAAACGAGGCAAAGAAGCACAATATAAGGATTATGATGGATCTTGTCTTAAATCATTCTTCAAACGAGCACAGGTGGTTCAAGGAGGCTAAAAAGAGCAAGGACAATCCATACCATGACTACTATATTTGGAGAGACGGAGATGAAGGCGTGCCGCCAAGTGATATGAAGGCTTGTTTCGGTGGAAGCGCATGGGAATATGTGCCGGAAATCGGACAGTATTATTTCCATCAGTTTTTACCGGAGCAGCCGGATTTAAACTGGGAGAATCCAAAGGTCAGAAGAGCAATCTACGATATGATTCTCTGGTGGATGGACAAGGGAGTCGGCGGCTTCAGACTTGATGTAATCGACCAGATAGCAAAAGAGCCGGACAAGAGAATCACCATAAATGGACCAAGGCTTCAGGAATATTTTAAGGAACTGAGCAGGGAGACATTCCAGAAGGGCGACCTGATTACCGTGGGTGAGGCATGGGGCGCAGACACAGAGCGCGCAAAGCTTTACAGCAATCCGGATGGCAGCGAGTTTTCTATGGTGTTCCAGTTTGAGCACATAGGGCTTGACCAGAAGGATGGCGGCGAGAAATGGGACCTTGCACCGCTTCCGTTTAAAAAGCTCAAAAAGATAATGGCTCACTGGCAGAATGAGCTCTACAACTGTGGCTGGAACAGTCTGTTCTGGGACAATCATGACCTGCCGCGTATCGTGTCAAGATGGGGCAATGACAGGGAGTACAGAGTGGAATCTGCAAAGATGCTTGCTATATTGCTGCACGGCATGCAGGGTACACCATACATCTATCAGGGCGAGGAGCTGGGCATGACAAATGTACAGTATGATATCGAGGATTATAAGGACTGTGAAATCATAAACATGTACCATGAGCGCCTTGAAAAAGGATACTCAAAGGATGAAATCATGAAGTCCATTTACGCAAAGGGCCGTGACAATGCAAGGACACCTATGCAGTGGGATGACTCGGCAAATGCCGGCTTCACCACAGGAACACCTTGGATAAAGGTAAATGACAATTACGACAAAATAAATGCCAAATCACAGGTGAATGACCCTGATTCAATCTTTAGCTGCTACAAGAAGCTTGTTCAGCTGAGAAAGGATTATCCGGTATTTGTTGATGGTAAATTCACACTTTTACTTGAGGATGATGAGAATATTTTTGCATACAGCAGAAAGAATGAAGAAAAAACCATGATTGTTGTGTGCAATTTCTTTGACAAGGAGATACCAATGCCGCTTGCAAAGGAGTGTGAGGGCATGGAGGTGCTGATTTCAAATTATAAGGATACCTCTGATATGTCAGTGCTCAGACCTTATGAGGCCAGGATGTATATACGATAGATAAAATTGATACCGCTTGTTTTTATAAAGGTGTTTTATAAAAGCAGGCGGTATTATTGTATTTTTTAAGGATAATGTATATAATAAGTTACCGAAAAAATTCAATGGACGATGAAAGGAACCAATTCCATGTTTGATATAATAATAATAGGCAGTGGTCCGGCAGGACTGTCTGCAGCAATATATGCAAAGAGAGCCAATCTGAATGTGGCAGTAGCAGAAAAAGAATACGAGGGGACAGGCCAGATAGCCGAGAGCGGAAATGTGAACAACTATCTGGGGCTTCCAAACATAAACGGATACGACCTGGGAGAAAAATTCAGGGAGCATGCAGTGTCTCTTGATGTAGAATTTATCGAAAAAGAAGCAGTGCAGATAGAAGCAGTGCAAAATGGTGAGAAAGAAGAATCAGTGATATACAGAGTGAAATTCGATGATGACACGATAGCAGAGGCAAGAGCGCTCATCTATACCGCAGGAGCATATCCGAGAAAGGCAGGAGTGCCGGGAGAGGATGAGTATACCGGAAAGGGAGTATCTTACTGCGCAATCTGTGACGGAGCATTCTATAAAGGAAAGACAGCCGCAGTGCTGGGCGGCGGAGATACCGCTTTGGATGATGCATTATATCTGTCCGATATATGTGAGAAGGTCTATCTGGTTCACAGAAGAGACAGCTTCCGCGGTGCACAGAGCACAGTTGAGCTCTTAAAGCAGAAAGAAAATGTAGAACTTGTCCTAAACGAAACAGTGACAGAAATATATGGAGAAAAAAAGCCGACAGGCATAAAGCTTAAAAGTGGCAGGACACTGGCTGTAGACGGAGTATTCGTGGCATATGGCTCAGTACCGCAGTCAGAGCTTATAAAGAATCTGGTGCAGCTCGATGAGAGAGGATATGTAGTGGCAGGTGAGGACGGCATCACATATGCTGCAACAAAAAATGGTGACCATGATAGAAGCGTTCAGCCGGGACTGTA
>OJMP01001638.1_pt1 | contig 14254 bp, 11 predicted proteins | sample 1597311 | NCBI WGS metagenome assembly OJMP01 (sample SAMEA2452134, study PRJEB22498) | human gut metagenome | biome: human feces; feature: human gut; material: feces | place: Australia | collected 2012 | reverse complement strand
TATCGGAATTGCAATGGGCGCCATGGGCTCAGATGCAGCAATCGAAGCCGCAGATATCGTCCTCATGGATGATGATCCGCTAAAGATAGCAAAAGCAATAAAAATATCGCGCAAATGCCTGCGAATAGTATATGAAAACACATACTTCGCAATAGGCATCAAGCTGATCTGCCTCGTGCTCGGAGCAGTCGGAATAGCCAATATGTGGCTCGCAATATTTGCAGACGTAGGAGTAATGGTGATAGCAGTGCTAAATGCAATCCGCGCATTATTCGTACACAAGCTCTAAATGCATAGAGCCCAAAGAGCAGATATCAAAGCATGATGAAACTACTATATAAAAAATACCAGACAGAATGCACCCAAGAGGTGCACTCTGTCTTTCGCGTATAATAAAAGAAGTTACTGTTCACACGAAAGTGTGACAGTAACAAAAGACAATTAAACGGCAATAGCTAATAAACAAAAGCTAAGTAAATTCCTGCAGTGCCCTTACACGCATCCGGACCAGCCCCGTAACTGCGAAGGCACTGAGCAGTTACGCTCCCGCAAATACGATGCGTCCATACCCTTCAATGAGCCAAAACCAAAGGGTGCTTGCAGAAATTGCATGTGACATCGCGAATATGGAGATATTTAGAGTCTGTTGGAATTATGTCAAAACACAGCAATGTCCGTGCATGGACGCACGGACAAGGCGTTAGCGCCACGGACGGCGCTAAAAGCCGGTTGCGTCTTATAGCCAAAACCTAAATCATAATTCCTACAGAGTCTTAATATCGCAATACTGAGCGAGGGCACATGCAATTTATGCCGAGCACCCGCACCATAGCCAATAAAGTAGAAATAACGCAAAAATAATGAAAAAATAACGCAGAAAGGACACTACACTATGAGCGAAAACATAAATGAACAGATAGAATGCTGCGACTGCAACGAAATCCACGAAGACCTTCTGAAAATAGTAAATGATACAATGCCTGAGGAAACCGAGCTCTACGACCTTGCAGAGCTTTTTAAGGTATTTGGCGACTCCACCCGGATCAGAATCCTCTTTGTGTTGTTTGAAGCGGAGGTATGCGTCTGCGACCTTGCAAAGGTGCTCAACATGACACAGTCCGCCATATCACACCAGCTTAGGATATTAAAGGCCAACAAGCTCGTAAACAGCAGACGTGAGGGCAAATCAGTGTTTTATTCGCTTGCAGACGGACATGTGCGCACAATCATTGCGCAGGGACGCGAGCATATCGAGGAATAATACAGGGAGGAATATACGTGACAGAATTAGAAGAATACTATAACAAATTCAACGAGGAAAAGCGCCTGAACAGCCGTCACGGCAGGGTAGAGTTTATCACCTCCATGAAGTATATACACGATTGTCTTGGCAGCTTGATGAATGAGAAGCAGCGTGATCTTCGCTCACAGATCAAAATCCTGGATGTCGGTGCGGGTACAGGCAGATACTCAGTGCCTCTTGCTGAGGAGGGCTATGATGTGACGGCACTTGAGTTAGTTAAGCATAACCTCGGCAGACTGAAGCAAAAGAGCGATAAAGTAAAGGCATACCAGGGTAATGCCACAAAGCTTAAAAAGTTTGGAAACGATGAATTTGACCTCACACTCGTATTCGGACCGATGTATCATCTGAAGTCGGCAGAGGAAAAGCTTGCCGCATTGAATGAGGCAAAAAGGGTGACAAAACCTGGTGGTTACATACTTGTAGCATACATTATGAATGAGTACAGCGTGATAACCTATGCCATAAAGGAGAAGCATATAAAAGAGGGCATAGAGGGCGGAATGCTGGATGAGAGCTTCCATTGTACAGAAAAAGCTAATGATTTGTACAGTTTTGTCCGATTAGAAGATATAGAGGCATTAAATGCACAGGCAGCCCTTACACGCGAAAAGATAATAGCAGCCGATGGCGCGGCAAATTATATCAGGCCATTTTTGAATGCTCTTGACGAGGAAGAGTTTGATATGTTTGTACAGTATCATCTTTCAACATGTGAGAGAGCAGACCTGATGGGAGCAAGTGCGCACACGGTTGATATTTTAAGGGTGTGTGGTGATTCTGAATAAAGCTTTTTCAAATACAACACAGTATAAGATTACATATGAGGAGAACTATGAAAAACAAGGGATTAAAAATTCTATTATGTGTGCTTTTGGTTTTATGCATCATTATGGCGGGAGCACTCATAGGAAAAGAATATATTGGAGATAATATAAAGGAAGCCGCTAACCGGAATGGTGTGGATGTAGTTAAAGACACATCGGATACCGGAAAAGAAGATGAGAATGCCGTTGACAGTACGGCAGAAGGCACAGAGAGTACACAGTCTGATGCAACCAAAGCTGATGCAACAGAAGCGGATACACAGCAGCCACAGATGTCAACCATAGTGATTACGGCTACAGGAGACTGTACACTCGGCAACAATCAGGAGCAAAGCTATGACGGAAGCTTTAATTCTTATTATGACTCAAAGGGACAGGACTACTTTTTCGGCGGTGTGAGAGATATTTTTGAGGCTGACGATATGACACTCATCAATCTGGAGTGTGTGCTATCGGATGCGACGGATCGCGTAGAAAAGCGCTGGAACCTTAAAGGAAAGCCTGGCTTCATCGGAATTATGACGGGCAGCTCCATCGAGGCCTGCAGTCTTGGAAATAATCACACATACGACTATGGACAGCAGGGACTTGACGATACGAGAAATGTGCTCGACAATGCCGGGATAGTGTATGGCTTCAATGATCATACCGGTATTTACGAGACGGCTGATGGGACAAGGATTGGAATAGTGTCGGTCAGCCTTTTGTCACAAAACGGTGACCGAGAGGCATATATCCAAAACGGTATAGCGCAGCTTCGTGAACAGGGAGCGGCGATAGTTATCGCATGCTGCCACTGGGGCATAGAGGGTGACCATTACCCTAATGACTATCAGCAGGCGGCAGCACATCGTATCATCGACTGGGGAGCAGACCTGGTAGTCGGAAACCACCCTCATGTACTGCAGGGGATGGAGGTCTATAACGGCAAAATGATATGCTACAGTCTTGGAAATTTCTGCTTCGGAGGCAATAAAAATCCGGCAGACAAGAACACGGCGATTTATCAGCAGGCATTTACTCTGATAAATGGTGAATTGCAGCCGGGCATAGATGCTCAGATTATTCCATGCACCTTAAGCAGCGTAAGCTCATACAATGATTTCAGGCCGACAGTGGCTTCGGGCGAAAAAGCTCAGGAGATATGCAATTTAATGAACACATATTCACAAAATTATAGTAAAATAGAAATTGATGGGCTTGGAAAGCTGCATGTAAATTAACAGTAGGTAACTATTCAGAACCACTGAGAAAAAGAAGGGCTGAATAGTTACAATATCATTTTTTTACGAATTAAGATAAAAAGCAGTCATGCAACAAAAGGCATGTACCATCATACAAATATAGTAAGGGAGCAAAGAGCAATATGTATATGTGGAGAGAGCGCAGTAAAGAAGAAAAGCATGAGGATGTAGTAAATACAGGCCTGCTGCCGCTTGATGTGGTAGAGGGATTTAAGATACGTCCGGGCTTTTTCAGAATGTACGGAGCGTGCGTGGCATCGAACGGAGTGAGCTTTACCATCAATTCCCATGGGGCAACGAGGTGTACTCTTTTATTGTTCAAGCCACAGGCACCAAAACCGTATGCGAGGATTCCGTTTCCTGATTCATATAGGATAGGAGATACCTACTCCATGCTTGTTTTTGATATAAAGCCGGATGAATTTGAGTATGCATTTTCGTTTGACGGACCATATGAGCCGGCAAAGGGACTTTTGTTTAACGAGGAAAATGTCCTTTTAGACCCATATTCCAGAGCGGTCACTGGACAGCGAAAATGGGGAGAAAAGCCGGAGGGTGGCAAGGATTTTGAGTACAGAGCCAGAGTTGTAAAAAGCAGCTTTGACTGGGGCAACATAAAGCAGCTTGAGCAACCCTTTGAGGACCTTGTGATTTATGAGACACATGTGAGGGGCTATACAAAGGATAAGTCCTCTGGAGTCAGTGCACCGGGTACATTTGCCGGTTTGAAGGATAAGATTCCGTATCTTAAGGACCTTGGAATAAATGCAGTGGAGCTCATGCCGATTTTTGAGTTCGATGAGATGGAGAGCGCGAGAGTGGTCGATGGTGTGCAGCTTTACAATTACTGGGGCTACAACACAGTATCATTTTTTGCACCGAATACCAGCTATGCCTTCAACGAGGAGCACAACCACGAGGGAGACGAGCTGAAATCGCTGATAAAGGCTTTAAAGGAAAATGGCATAGAGGTCATTCTTGATGTGGTGTTCAACCATACCGCTGAGGGAAATGAGATGGGACCGTGCTTCTCCTTCAAGGGAATAGACAATAACGTGTACTATATGCTTACACCGGATGCACACTACTACAATTTCAGTGGCTGTGGAAACGTTATGAACTGTAATCATCCTGTTGTGCGCAGCTTTATCATAGACTGTCTGAGACACTGGGCCATTGAGTACAGAGTGGATGGCTTCAGATTTGACCTGGCTTCCATTCTCGGAAGAGACCAAAACGGTGCACCTATGGCCAATCCGCCGATTCTTGAGTCGCTGGCATTCGACCCGGTACTTGGCAAGATGAAGCTCATCGCAGAGGCCTGGGATGCAGGCGGACTGTATCAGGTGGGAAGCTTCCCGTCATGGAACAGATGGGCTGAGTGGAACGGCAGATACAGGGATGACATGAGAAGCTTTTTAAAGGGCGATGACGGTATGGCGGGAAATGCCATCACACGTATCACCGGCTCACGCGACCTTTACAGCCCGGAGAGCAGAGGACACAAGGCATCAGTCAATTTCATGACCTGTCATGACGGCTTTACACTGTATGACCTTTACTCATACAATGAAAAGCACAATGAGAAAAACGGCTGGAATAACACAGACGGAGACAACAACGGACATAGCTGGAACTGTGGCGCAGAGGGTGAGACAGATGATCCAAATGTAAACGGACTTAGAAGGCGCCTTATAAAGAATGCATTTGCAGCACTTTTGTGCAGCCGCGGCCCGGCGATGTTTTTTGCGGGCGATGAGTTCTGTAACACCCAGTTTGGAAACAACAATGCGTATTGTCAGGACAATATCATCTCATGGCTCGACTGGAGCAGGCTTGAGGAATTCAAGGAAATCCATGATTTCGTGCGTCATATGATTCAGTTCAGGAAAGAGCATCCTATACTCAGAAAGATGACAAAGCCTTCATCCTGCCAGTTCCCGGAAATCAGTGTGCACAACGGTACACCGTTCAATGCCTCGACTGATTACAAGACGAAGCTTATCGGCATCATGTATGCCGGAAGAAATGAGGAGGACACGGAGGATGATATTGTATTCTATTGCATGAATGCATATTGGGAGCCGCTTGTGATGCAGCTTCCGGTGCTTCCGAACGGAAAACACTGGCATGTGGACACCAACACCAATGCAGAGTATTTTGACGGAGAGGACTTCACGGCAAAGACAGAGCTTTTGGGTGTCAACACTATAAGAGTTCCTGCGAGAACCACGATAATACTTGTGGCAGAATAACAATAAAATCTGCAGCCCAGCACACATTGTGATATGTGCACCGGGCTGTTTTTCGTTACAGTTCTGGCTTAGACTGTAACATTTCCCCCTTTCATTTTTCAATATATTTTATGTGACATTTGCATCAGCAGCCCGGGATGGTTGTGAAGTGATACCGGAAGGCCTTGTATATATCACATAATCAGTTGTGAGTTGGACAAATTTCGTCTGTGAATCCAAGAAAATAATTGGGTGTGACACCAAAAATTGTACTTAAATGGCAAATGACAAAAATGTCAGGCACTCTACGGCCTGTTCTGTAGCCTGAAATAGTTGATTCTGCACAGCACATGATTTCAGAAAGAGCAATGTTGGTCAAGTTGTGGAGCCTCATCAGATAATCAAGCCTGTCAGGCACAGTTGTACTAATGGTTGATAGTTGCTTTTCTAATAGAAAGTTATTTATACTATTCATAAGTGAATTGTAACACAATAATTACAAAAATCAACAAATATCTAAAAAATACGAAAATTAAAATTACAATTTTAAATCCAGCCACCATCAAAAGTGATTATCTGTCCTGTGAGGTAATCAGGTGCAGTGATGACGGAGTAAGCCATATCTGCGACCTCACAGGCTGTGGCAAAGCGTCCGGCAGGGATTTCATCGGCCAGCTCAGCGCGTTCTGTCTCATCAAAGCAGCGGTTCATATCGGTATCTATGACACCGCAGGCTATGGCATTTACCGGAATATGCGATGGCGCAAGCTCCTTGCCGAGTGCCTTGGTAAATGCATTTATACCGCCCTTGCAGGCTGAGTATGCCACCTCACAGGAGGCTCCGACATTGCCCCAGACAGATGAAATCTGTAGTATGCGGCCACATTTATCGGCAACCATATAAGGGGTGACGAGCTTTGTAAAGTTGAAAACACCGGTCAGATTTATCGCCACGATATTGTTCCATTCCTCCGGTGTCATGTCGCTCAGTAGCCCGATATGCGATATGCCGGCATTGTTAATGAGCACATCTATATGGCCAAAATGGGAAATGGTATTCGTAACCATATCCTTGGCAAAGAAAAAGTCTCCTACATTTCCGGTGTAGCATAGCACCTCAATTCCGTATGCACAGTGAAGCTCATCAGCCAGAGCCTTTAGCCTGTCAGATGAATTGCGGCAGCAAAGTGAGAGGTTATAGCCACAGGAAGCCAGCTTTTTGGCAATGGCGGCACCGATACCGCGTGAAGCTCCGGTTATTATAGCTGTTTTATTTATGTGATTTATCTGATTTGTCTGATTTGTCATGATATTCTCCTTATAATTTATATACCGTGGTGCTAAGCCGGTCACTGTGCTGTCGGGCCGGCTTCATAGTATAAAGAAAATAATTACGTGATTAAATTACAGTTCAGTCATGGGTATGATACCTCGCTGTGAGGCTGGGCACAACAGTGTAAATTTTTATCATATGATACAGCATAAATCATACCATAAATATATATTATGGGGTAGACAAAATTTATACATTGTGATATTATTTAATAGTTGCAAAACGAATTGCAGACGGCGTGTGGCTCAGTTTGGTAGAGCGCTACGTTCGGGACGTAGAGGTCGCAAGTTCGAATCTTGTCACTCCGATGTTTTAAGAGATTACAATTTGTAATCTCTTTTTTGTTATAGTCTCTTTGTTATTAAGTCAATATTATAAACAAAATGCGTTGACCTCAAATTCACAAAAATGAAAATCGGTCAACGCACCATCATTATCTATTCATCAAATCTTTATTTTAGCTCCCCATCAAATACAACGGTTGCCGGTCCTGTCATATAAACTGTGTTCTTCTCCTGATCCCACTGAATCTCCAAATCTCCTCCAAGAAGCTTTACAGTTACTTCATCTTCTGTCAATCCATTCAGAATACAGGAAACAGCTACAGCACATGCTCCTGTTCCGCAGGCAAGTGTCTCCGCAGATCCTCTCTCCCAAACACGCATCTGTACAGTATGTCTATCCAGTACTTTTACAAACTCTGTGTTCACACGTCTTGGAAATCTCTCATGGCTTTCGAATTTTGGTCCGATTTCTTCAATCGGAAGATTATCAACATCATCTACATAAACAACTGCGTGCGGATTTCCCATAGATACGCAAGTCATACGATATTCTTTTCCATCCACAAGAATCGGTTCATCTACAGCTTTATCTCCCTCAGCCACAACCGGAATTTCTGCCGGTGTCAAGATTGGGCTTCCCATATCAACTCGAACCTTCGCAACTTTTCCATTTTCTACGAAAAGCTGAAGTGTTTTGATTCCTGCTAAAGTCTCAACTGTAATCTCTGTTTTGTCAGTCAGACCGTAATCATACATATATTTTCCAACACAGCGAACTCCATTTCCACACATTTCTCCTCTGGAGCCATCCGCATTATACATGGCCATCTCACAGTCTGCCACTTCCGACGGACAGATCAGGATCAATCCATCGGATCCTATTCCAAAATGTCTGTCACTCACCTGGATTGCCAACGCTGATGGATCTTCTACCTTCTCTTCAAAACAGTTTACATACACATAATCATTTCCAATTCCCTGCATTTTTGTAAATTTCATTCTCTTCTCCGTTCCACTGTCATCACTGACAGTCCTCTCATTTGTTATTGTTTACAGCACTTCTTATTCGTTACTGTTAACAGCTGCCTCTTATTCATTCATAATTGTCAGCACCATCTGTGCTGTTTCGAGCATATTAGTCCCACTTTCCATACTGCTCTTCTGTAAATATCGATGTGCTTCCTCTTCTGACATGTTATTTCGTTCTATCAGAAGCGCTTTCGCCTGATCGATTATCTTTCTCTGAGAATCGTCTCTCTTTCGTATCGTTTCTCTGCGCTTTCTTCTCTTCCTGCTCTGTGTCTGCTGAATCATTTCAACGGTATTTACCAAATCATAAACTTTGATTGGGAGTGGAAGTCCTACAACCCCATCCGGCAGTCCATCCATCCACTTATCCGCTGAAGCCACCAAAAGCATGTCAAACGTATCCGGAAGAGATTCTCGTAAATCTGTATACTGCATATCTTGAAACCGATAACCACACACGACAATTCCATCGTTCCAGTTATCAGCATACTGCAAAACCTTAGCTCCTGTCAAACATACCGCAGATACTTCAATACCCGCACGAACCAAACTATTACGGATATTTACTGCATTTTCCCTCTTTGGAAAAACGACAATAATGTTGCTCATATCTGCTCACCTCTTCCGCTAACTACTCTTCTATCAATCCGTTCTCTCTAAATGCCAAATGCCAGGATACCTGAACTACAGCCTGTAAAGATAATGATCGATCTCCCAGTCTGTCACCTGCATACAATATTCTTTATATTCTTTCTTATTTGCTTTTATGATCTTCTCGGCAAGCTCTTTCCCTAATACGCTGATCAGCAGTTCATCTTTCTCAAGCTCTGCTGTAGCAGCCCCAAGCGTTCTCGGCAGTTCTTCCACTTGAAGTTCATCTCTTCTTTCCTGCGTCATCTTCTGAATATTTTCATCAATATTCTTCGGAGGCATGATCTGATTCTTAATTCCATCCAGTCCCGCTTTCAGAAGTACTGCAAGTGCCAGATATGGATTCGCCGTAGCATCCGGACTGCGAAGTTCCAGTCTTGAATTGTCTTCTTTCTCCATAGACACACGGATCAAAGGTCCTCTTGTCTTAGCTGACCATCCCATATAAACGGGTGCTTCATACCCCGGCACAAAACGTTTATAAGAATTGATCGTTGGATTTGTAATACAGGTGATTGCCTTCATATGTTTCATCAAGCCACCAATAAAATAATATCCTTCCTGACTGAGTCCGTTCTCATCCTCTGCGTTATAAAGTGCATTTGTTCCATCGTTTTTATATAAAGACAAATTAATGTGCATTCCTGACCCATAAGTCTCACTCTTCGGCTTTGGCATAAATGTCGCGTGCAGACCGTGTCGTTTTGCGATTGTCTTGACAACCATCTTAAATGTCATCAGATTATCTGCTGTAATCATCGCCTCATCGTAGTGAAAGTCGATTTCATGTTGCGCCGGCGCAATCTCATGATGTGAGGAAATAATCTCAAACCCCATATCTTCTAATGTTAAGATCATATCTCTTCTCGCATTTTCTCCAAGATCCAATGGCCCTACATCAAAATATCCTCCCTGCTCGTGAGTTACTGTTGTCGGTCTACCGTCATCATCTGTATGGAAAAGAAAGAACTCGCATTCCGGGCCGACATTCATCGTATATCCCATCTCTTTCGCCTCCGCAACAGCCTTTCTGAGTACATAACGCGGATCTCCTTCATACGGTGTTCCATCTTTTTTATACACATCACAGATCAGTCTTGCAACTTTTCCCTGCTGTGGTCTCCATGGAAAGATTTCAAATGTACTCAAATCCGGATATAAATACATATCTGATTCTTCCTCATCTGCAACCCCTTCCAAGGAAGAAACATCAAACATACAGCGGTTATCCAACGCTTTTTCAAGCTGTCCTACTGTTACCGCCATATTTTTCATCGTTCCAAAAATATCTGTAAACTGCAATCTGATGAAAGCGACATCTTCTTCCTCTACTATGTGAAAAATATCATCTCTTGTATAGTTATGCATTATTTTTCGACCTCCTTTATCATAAACTGATACGATAAAAGGGCGTTCTCCACCTAAGTTGGAAACGCCCTTGTTTCTGTGTTACATTATAATGATTGACTGTTTTCTTGTCAATTATTTCTGAATCAGTTCAAGAACTTCTTCTTTTACAGGCATTGCTTTGATCGCACCCTTCTTTGTTGTTACAAGTGCTGCTGCCGCATTCGCAAATGTCAGCATCTCTCCTAACTGTTCCTCTGTCAGATTCTCAAAATCATGATCAACCAGATAATTCAAAGAACTTCCACAGAAAGTATCTCCTGCACCGGTTGTCTCAATTGCTTTCACTGAAAATCCCGGTCTCTCTACGCGCATGCCTTTGTAATAAGCTCTACTTCCGTCTTTTCCCATAGTCAGAAGAATCAGCGGAATATTGTATGTCTCCTGCAGATATGCGATTCCCTCATCATAGTCTTCCTTACCGGATACAAACTGAATTTCATTATCAGAGATCTTCAGGATATCACATTTTCCAAATCCATACTCCATCTGCTCTTTTGCAAGATCAAGAGAGCTCCACAGCGGCGGTCTCAGATTTGGATCAAAGGATACAAGGCAACCATTTGCTTTTGCTGTTTCTACCGCTTTCTTTGTCGCTTCACGCACACCTTCATGTGTCATAGAAAGTGTTCCAAAATGAAAGACTTTTGTATCTTTTACTACTTCTGGATTCACTTCATCTGCAGTAAGCATCATATCCGCTCCCGGATTACGGTAAAATGAGAATTCTCTGTCTCCATCTGGGAATGTATGTACAAATGCGAGTGTTGTATTCACATTTTCGTCAACCATCAGATTGGAGGCATCGATTCCGGCTTCCGTAATCGTATCTCTTAATAACGCTCCGAACTGATCTTTTCCAACTTTTCCTATAAATGCTGTCTTCTTTCCCATCTTGTTCAGAAGTGCCAGCACATTACACGGTGCACCTCCCGGGCAAGCCTCAAACATATTGTTTCCCTGCTCGCTTTGTCCATTCATTGTAAAATCAATCAGAAGCTCTCCTAATGCGATTACATCATATTTCTTTGCCATGAAGTTCTCCTCCCATTTCTTGTTTTATTACTTTGTCTTATTGCTTGTCTTAATTAAAATATACTAACTCTTCAATTGGTTCTGCAGGCTCAATATTCTCTGCCTCAAGCACCGGTCCTTCTCCGCCGTATACGGACAGATTCGCATAACGCACTTTTGCACGAATTTTTACCCAGTCTCCCGCATTCAGTTTCGGCGCATAAGCGCTTCTGCAAACATATCCAAGGAAAGATGTATCATCTGCGCAGCAAGTCATTGCCATACGCCCCGGATAGAATACCTTAGATGGAAATGATTTTGGTTTCATAACCTTTGCAACAAATTCTACAGCTTTTCCTTTATAGCGCTCCGGATGCTCCTGCATATCAATATACCAGATACCATATGCCTCCGGCGGAATCTCGATCACTTCGGCATTGACATCAAATGGAAGATCCGCTTCGGTCACTTCCTCAATTTCGCCCTCTGCGTCCTCAAATACGATCTGAACCTGCGGGTTCATGCCCTTTAAAGTACGGCGGTATACATCCAGATCCTCGATCTCGTCGCAACGGTTCATGATAATCATTTCCGTGTTGCGGACCATGGCACCAATCAATGGTTTCATGTTCTGCAGGTATAAATCAAATGTGGAACCATCGATGATCGTGATCTGCTGATACAGATCCCAATCGTTCGGAAGTTTCAGGGCATCCAGATTCCACATACCGTTCCACTCCATCAGAACTCGCTCCGGATTGTAAAGAAGCTCCAGATCCTGTAGGTATTCCGGCGTCAGCTTTTCCGCTTCCTCTATATAGACAACCGCTGTATGAGTCTGCTTTAAAAGCTCCTCATCATACTCTTCCTCGCCCTCTTCGCAGACCAGCAGCAGGGTCTTGTCGCCGGAGTCGAAATTGGGGTCTTCAAAGGTTTCCTGAATGAACTTGGTCTTGCCGCTTTCGAGGAAGCCCACAAACAGGTAAACCGGGATCTCATTTGCCATAATCGGTTTTTCTCCTTACACAACTTGCAGCTCAGCAGCCAAACAGTGCGGCAATGGCCTTTTCGTCCAGCTTGGAGCCGATGACGACCAGCTTGCCGCCCACGTCGGCACCGCGCTGACGCACTTCCCACTCGCCGGGGACGTAATCGAACTCCAGCCAGCCGTCGGCACCGCCGTCCACGATGCCCTTGGAGCGCAGGATCATGCCGTACTTGCCGCCGTCCAGCTCGGTCAGTGCATGCTCGATGTCTGCCTTGCTGAACTTCTTGGCCGTCTCGACACCCCAGCTGGTGAACACCTCATCGGCATCGTGATCGTGGTGATGGTGGTGGTGATGGCCGCAGCAGCAGTGGCCGTCCTCATCGTGGTGATGATGCTCATGCTCATCATGGTCATCGTCATCCTCATGGTCGTGGTCGTGATGGTGGTGGCAGCAGTGGTCCTCGTGGTCATCCTCTTCGTGGTCGTGGTGATGCTCGTCCTCATCATCGTCGTCATCGTCATCGTGATCATGGTGGTGATGGCCGCAGCTGCACACACCGTTCTCATCGTAATGATGGTGATGATGCTCGTGCTCTTCTTCCTCGTCCTCCTCGGCGTGCTTCTCATTGGCCTTGGCAGCCATGGCGATCAGCTCCGCCTTGAAATCGTCCTTGGAGGACATGGCCTTCAGGATCTGCTCGCCGGTCAGAGAATCCCATGCGGTGGTCACGATGGTTGCGGTGGGGTTCTTCTCGCGCAGCATGGCGACCGCAGCAGCGATCTTCTCCTCGCTGGCGGTCTGGGTGCGGCTCAGGATGATGCAGCTTGCGTGGCTGATCTGATCATCATAGAACTCACCGAAGTTCTTCATATACATCTTGACCTTGTTGACATCGGCCACGGTGACAAAGCTGTTCAGCTTCACATCCAGATGTTCAGCCACACCCTCCACAGCGCGGGTGACATCGCTCAGCTTGCCCACACCGGAGGGCTCAATGACGATGCGGTCGGGGTGGTACTGCTCCACCACCTGCTGCAGAGCGGCACGGAAATCGCCCACCAGAGAGCAGCAGATGCAGCCTGCGTTCAGCTCGTTGATCTGGATACCGGACTCCTTCAGGAAGCCGCCGTCGATGCCGATCTCACCGAACTCGTTTTCAATCAGGACCACCTTCTGGCCCGCAAAGGATTCCTTAATGAGCTTCTTGATCAGAGTCGTCTTGCCGGCACCCAGGAAGCCGGAGAAAATATCGATATTCGTCATAATGCTGTATGCCTCTTTCTTTTTCCAAAAGCCCGCAAGGGCCGTTCAGCAATCAGAGCCGCAGAGTGCTGGCTCAAAAATCTTACACTCCTATTATAACAAGGCTGTCAATGGGAAACCGCCTTTTTTGATGAGAAAATTGTAACTTTTTTTGCAGTTTGGCTGCGTTTTCAGAAAACGCTGCCTCCCGGGCACAAAAAAGCCCCCGGAACGGGGCAGAACGCATAGAACCCATACAAAAACACAGCCCCGCTTTGGCGAAGGAGAAGCCAAAGCGGGGCTGTATTCAATGAAGGAGAAATGAAGGAAATATCAGATTACAGGTCCAGTTCAAACTGCTCCACCGTAACAGTTGCTTTGCCATCGGCAGCAAAGGTGATGCCATCGGCAGACTGCGGGGTGTAGATCCATGCGGTCATGGTCTGCTCGCCATCGTTGGCGAAAACTTCGATGCTGTTTTTGTCCAGCAGGATGCGGAGCTTGAGCGCACCGTTCTGGCTGCGTACTTTGCAGCTGCGGCTGTGAACGATGTCTGCACGGGAACCGGCATGGCTGCGGTCCAGCGTCAGCTCGGAGGTGTAGGGGTCGTAGGTCAGGCTGGTGTGATGGTCTGCATCGGCGGCCAGCTTCAGGGTGAAGGAGCGGTATTCGCCGGGCTGCACCCTGACGGTCAGGT
>OJMP01001633.1_pt1 | contig 14318 bp, 10 predicted proteins | sample 1597311 | NCBI WGS metagenome assembly OJMP01 (sample SAMEA2452134, study PRJEB22498) | human gut metagenome | biome: human feces; feature: human gut; material: feces | place: Australia | collected 2012 | reverse complement strand
TTTGGCGGGTCCCAAGTTCAAAAATCCTCCTGCAAGCAAGCTTGCATCGGATTTACGACCTTTTGTCCCTGGTATCATCATAATATAGTTATCCCACTCTTGCAAGCGGCTATTAGTATCCCCCTTTTCATTTTCTGAAAATTGTTGTATAATCGTAGGAGTTTAATCGGCTATTTTCTGTTCAAAATGCCGACACACTGCGTAAAGGAGACTATATGAACTACGGACAATATGAGACTGAGCGAAGGCTTAAGTCCCTTTCATCTAAGACCGGAAAGTACACATCCAAACTTGTTTTTAATATTTTCAAGGCATTTTTTATCCTGTTCCTTTTCCTGGCAGTTGCAGGTGCTGCAGTTGGTTTCGGAATGATCAAGGGTATTATTGATAATGCCCCTTCTGTGGATATTATGAACATCCAGCCGGACCGTTTTGCTACTACGGTTTATGATGCAGATGGAAATCTGACAGAAACTCTTGTTACCAGCGGCTCCAACCGTGAGTCAGCCACTTACGAAGAACTTCCTGAAAATCTGGTCAATGCCTTTGTTGCCATTGAAGACTCCCGTTTCTGGACCCATGACGGCATTGATCTTCGTTCCATTGCCAGAGCTGTAAAAGGCGTAGTCAGTGATGATTATTCCGGCGGTGGAAGTACCATTACCCAGCAGCTGATCAAAAATAATATTTTTTCCGGCGGTATGGAGACAAGCTGGGGCGCCCGTATTGAGCGAAAGCTCCAGGAACAGTACCTGGCAGTCCAGCTGGAAAAAAATTCCGGTTTAAACAAAGAAGAAACAAAAAAAACTATTATCACCAACTATCTGAACACCATTAACCTGGGCAGCAATACCCTGGGAGTTAAGGTTGCCGCACGGCGGTATTTTAATAAAGAAGTTTCTGACCTTACTCTTGCAGAGTGTACCGTCCTTGCATCTATCACTTCCAATCCTTCCCGATATAATCCCATTACCAATCCTGAAAACAACAATACAAGACGTCAGATCGTCCTTCAGAACATGGTAGACCAGAATTATATCTCCAAACAGGATATGGAAAATGCTCTTTCTGATGATGTATATGACCGGATCCAGAATGTAAATACCGCTACCAAGGAGACCAACTCCCACTACAGCTATTTTACAGACGAACTGATCGAACAGGTGACAGAAGCCTTAATGAAGAAATTAGGCTACACCGAAAGCCAGGCAAGCAATCTGGTATATTCCGGCGGACTTAAGATCTACACCACCCAGGATCCGAAGATCCAGGCAATCGTAGATGAAGAAGTCAATGATCCAGGCAATTATACAGTCGCTAAATACTCTGTGGAATACCGTCTTTCTGTCAACCATGCAGATGGCACTACCCAGCATTATTCAGAAGAAAATTTACGTGCCTATCGTAAGAACACTTTAGGAGACACTTCTTTCGAAGGACTTTACAACAGCAAAGAAGAAGTCCAGGCAGATATTGACCGGTACAAAGAATGGCTTTTAAAAGACGGGGATGATGTGATCGCAGAACGTCAGAACCTGATCCTGCAGCCTCAGGCATCCTTCTTTATCATGGATCAGCACACAGGTGAGGTAAAAGCCCTTTCCGGCGGCCGCGGCGAGAAAACAGCCAGCCGTACCTTAAACCGTGCTACCAATGTTTACCGCCAGCCAGGTTCTTCTTTTAAAGTACTTACTGCATTTGCTCCTGCTATTGATACCTGCGGAGCCACCCTGGGAACCGTTTACTATGACGCGCCTTATACCATTGGCACCAAAACTTTCCGCAACTGGTGGGGAGAGAGCCGTGGTTTTACCGGTTATTCCAACATCCGTGAAGGTATTATCTACTCCATGAACATTGTGGCAGTCCGTACTTTAATGGAAACTGTTACTCCTCAGCTTGGTGTGGAATATGCAGAAAACCTGGGCATCACTTCTCTTACCAAGGATGATCTGGGCGCTGCTCTCTCATTAGGCGGTATTACAAAAGGTGTTTCCAACATGGAACTGACTGCTGCTTATGCAGCTATTGCAAACGGCGGTGTTTACACCACCCCAAGATTTTTCACAAAGATATTAGACCACGATGGCAAGGTGCTGATCGACAATGAACCGGAGACCAAGCAGGTATTAAAGGACTCCACTGCTTTCCTGTTAACAGATGCCATGTCAGAGTCCATGAAAGCAAACAGGAAATTTGCCCGCTCCGGTGTATCCATTAACTCCACCAGTACCCGTGCAGCCCTTACAGGTATGTCTGCAGCAGGTAAAAGTGGTACCACCACCAGCAACAATGACGTATGGTTCGTAGGTTTTACCCCTTATTACACTGCCGGTGTATGGGGCGGCTGTGACAACAACCAGAAGTTAAAGCATGGCGGCGTGGACAACGGCGGAACCTCTTTCCACAAAGATATCTGGCGCAATATCATGAACCGGGTACATGAAGGTCTGGAAGATCCCGGATTTACGGTTCCTGACAGTGTGGAGACTGCTGAGATCTGCCGCAAATCCGGAAAACGTGCTGTATCCGGCGTATGTGACCATGATCCAAGAGGAGATGCTGTCTACACTGAATATTTTGCAAAAGGAACGGCTCCTACTGAAGTCTGCGACAAACATGTGGCAGTAACCGTATGTGCAGAGTCCGGAAAACGTTCCACCGAATACTGCCCGACCAAGACCACCAAGGTATGTATGGTACTTCCGGAAGGTGAAGAGGATCTGGCTACGGATGACTCTGTTTTCTCCATCCCAGGTTACTGTAACATCCACGGCCGCAATTCCACCATCATCTCTCCTACCATTGAAGATAATGATAATTCCGGCGGTGAAACCACGGCTCCTACCAAAGCAACCGTAGTGCCTGTAGGACCAGGCTATCAGCCTACCACTGCGCCGGAATGGGAATATACAGGACCGGGAGCCAAACATTAAGCTTTTAAACTGCAAACATAAAACCGTGATCTGTTGACTGCGCAAAAACAGGGACTGTTGTATTTGATAACACAATAGTCCCTGTTTTTTTGATCTGATCCACTCTTTACTTCATCTTTGGCTTAAATACCAGCGATGCCAGGTATCCAAACACAAGGGCTGCGGTAATACCGCCGGAGGATGCCGTAAGCCCACCTTTAAAAGCGCCCAGGATACCGTCCTCTCCTACCGCTTTTTTCACCCCCTGCCACAGGGTGTTTCCAAAGCCTAAGAGAGGAACGCTGGCGCCTGCTCCGGCCCATTCTTTGAAGGGCTCGTAGATACCGATGGCACCTAAAATCGCACCGGATACTACTAAAAGGACCATAATACGGCCGGGCATCATTTTTGTTTTTTCCATTAAGATCTGCACCAGGGCACAGATCACACCTCCTGCAAGAAATGCTCTTATATAATCCATTTTCACATCCTGCCTTTCATACTTCTATCTATTTTTACATCTTTTGCCTTCGTACAAAAATTTTATTTTCCCATACGTTCCAGTATCACCCCATGGGCGATCCCCGGTATGGTCTGGCCTTCATTAAAGCTGACAGTAGAAAGCAGGGCTCCTGTAGGGACAAAAAGTACCCGTTTCCAGATACCAGCCTGGATATTTGGCAGGATCAAAGCCCCAAGGACTAAGGCGCTGCAGCCACAGCCGCTTCCTCCTGCGTGGGTATCCTGTTTCTGGTTGTCATAGATTTCTACGCCGCAGTCCATTAAAAATCCTTCCGCTTCCAGACCCTCATTCCGTAAAAGATCTGCCAATGCCTGTTTTCCAATTTTTCCCAGATCCCCGGTAATGATCTTGTCGTACCAGCCACCTTCCAGCTGCTCTTTTGTGATCTCCAGATCTTTTAAATTCTGCATTACCGTATGAAAGGCCGCCGGTGCCATGGCAGCACCCATGTTCATAGAGTCTCTGACTCCGGCGTCTACTACCTGCCCTGTAGTGATCCCTGCGATCTGGGCAATTCCCTTTTCCCCATGTTTCCCTATTACCGCCGCCCCGCAGCCGGTTACAGTCCAGGTTGCTGATTTAGGCCGCTGGTTTCCATAGGCAAGAGGAAAACGGAATTCTTTCTCTGCCGTTGCAAAATGGCTGGATGCCATGGCAAGGACATTTTTTCCATATCCTGCATTTACGGTCATTGCCCCAAGACCCAAAGCTTCTCCCATAGTAGAGCAGGCACCATACAGGCCAAATAATGGCACATGCAGACTTCCGGAACCAAAGGATGTAGCGATCAGCTGCCCTAAAAGATCTCCTGCAAACGAATAATCCATCTCCTGCTCTGTTAACTTTCCTTTTTTCAAAGCCAGACCTGCTGCCTTTTCCTGCATGGCACTTTCCGCTTCTTCCCAGTTTTCCATTCCCATCTTATCATCCGGTTCCACACTGTCAAAGAAACGCCCCAAAGGTCCCTGCCCTTCCCTGGTACCTGACACTGTCCCTACACTTTTGATAACCGGTGGATGCTCAAATAAAATGCTGGCTCTTCCCTTTTTCTGCTCCATATCCATTCATCTGCCTTTCTTTCCTGAAAACCTCTTTTCTTTAGAATGTGTTATCAGCAGGCAAATTATACAGATCAAAATCCGGGAAAAGCGAGCACGCACATTATTGGCACAAAAAAAGACCGGAACAAAGTATTATTTCTAACACCTTATTCCAGTCTTTTCCAGACAGATCTTTATTTATTAAGCCTCTGCCTCTTCATATTCTTTTCTTTTTTCCTGTTCATTTAACAGGTTGGTCATACTCTTTAAGCTGATGCCCAGTGTAGATGTATTGTGCAGCAGCGCAGAGGTAGCAGGTGCGATCACACCGGCAACACCTAAAAGGATCAGTCCCAGGTTAAATCCGATCACAAAGCGGTAGTTTCCATGGATACGCTTCATTAAACCATTGCTGATCGCCTTTAATGTTACCAGCTGGTACAGATTTTCCTCAGAAATGGTAATATCTGCGATTTCTCTTGCGATCTCAGCGCCTTCACTGATGGCGATACCTACGTCAGCAGCAGAAAGTGCAGGTGAGTCATTAATTCCGTCACCGATCATAATGACCTTGTGACCTAAAGCCTTTTCGCGCTCTACAAAGCCAGCCTTGTCTTCCGGAAGTACCTCGGAGAAGTACTGGTCAACGCCAACTTTTTCAGCAATGGCTCTTGCGGTTCTCTCGCTGTCGCCGGTCATCATAACAATATTCTTGACACCAAGGCTTCTTAATGCATCAATGGTATCCTTTGCCTCATCACGAAGAGGATCCTCAATAAGGATAACAGCTGCCAGCTTTCCGCCGATCGCCATATACAGATGAGAATAATATGGAGGCAGTTCATCAAATGCCTGTTTATGCTCATCCGGGATGATACACTGCTCATCATCAAATACAAAGTGATGGCTTCCGATAACAACACGCTCGCCATTTACATAAGTTGCAATACCGTGAGCTACGATATAGTCAACTTTGGAATGCATTTCTTCATGGACAAGTTTTCTGTTTACTGCTTCTTTTACAACTGCATTTGCCATGGAGTGAGGGAAATGTTCCTCAAGGCAGGCAGCAATTCTTAAGATCTCATTCTTGGTCATATCATTGAACACAACAATATCAGCCAGAACCGGCTCTGCCTTTGTAAGAGTACCGGTCTTGTCAAATACGATGGTGTGCGCCTCAGATACAGCCTCTAAGAACTTTCCGCCCTTAACAGTAATGTGATGGCTGTTTGCCTCACGCATAGCGGAAAGAACAGATAATGGCATTGCAAGCTTTAATGCACAGGAGAAGTCTACCATCAGGATAGACAGTGCCTTTGTAGAGTTGCGGGTCAGCAGCCATGTAAGAGCAGTACCGCCAAGGCTCCACGGAACTAAGGCATCTGCCAGGCTTGCAGCCTTTCCTTCTACAGAAGATTTTAACTTTTCAGAGTCTTCGATCATCTGTACAATGCGCTCGAAACGGGTGGAACCAGCTGCATGTTTTACCTTAAGAGTGATCTCTCCCTCTTCTACGGCTGTTCCTGCGTATACATAAGAGCCGGCTTCCTTCTTTACAGGAACAGACTCACCGGTCATGGAAGCCTGGTTTACCATAGCTTCGCCGGTTACAACTTCACCGTCTAACGGGATCACATTTCCAACATGAACGGTTACCAGATCGCCCTCTTTAATATTGGATACAGGAACTAATACTTCTGTGCCATCTACATTCTGCCATACCTTCTCGATATTTAAGGACATGCTTCTTGCCAGATCGCCAACAGACTTCTTGTGGGTCCATTCCTCTAACAGCTCGCCAATTCCCAGTAAGAACATAACAGAACCGGCTGTATTAAAGTCACTTCTTATAATAGAAACGGTAATAGCAGTTGCATCCAGAACTTCTACTTCCAGTTTGCCCTTTAAGAGACAACGGATACCCTTAAATACATAACGGATGGCTTTTGCTGTGGTATAAACTGCTCTTAACCAGAATGGGAAACAGGTCTTTGTAACCATACGTACAGCTACATGCTTAAACAGCTTTTCCTGGTACTCTCTGTTTAATTCACGTCCGCTGTTTACCGGTACGATCTCCTCTAATTCCTCATTATCATAAGAAAAGGTCCTGACTCCTTCCAGGATCTCCACTCTGTCACCTTTATAAACAATAACTGCGTCTGCGGTTCTTTCATATACCTTCGCATTCAGTACTCCCGGAAGTGTTTCCAGATAGTACTGAAGCAGATCCGCCTGACGCATGCTCATAACGCCTCTCTGAAATACATGGATACGGACTCTTCCGTTAATCTCATGTTTAATAGAAAATTTCATACGTATATCGCTCCCTGTAAAAGAAAGCCCGGGAAGTTTTTCTCCCCAGGCCCCGATTAGTTTTTAATTAAGCCTCAGCGGTTGCTGCTTCTTCTTCCTTGAAGGACTCTTCTGCCTGGCTCTCATCCTCGAAAACTTCTTCCTTGTTTCTCTGCTCGTTGATCTCCTTAGCTTCTGCAAGGATATCTTCTGCATTCTCCTGGATGTTGGTTGCAGTAGTCATAACGCAGTCCTTAGCACGAAGGCCAGCTGCCAGACAGTTGATGTAGAACTTCTTAGCATCCTTGCTTCCTAAAACCTTAACACCAGCTGTACCGAACAGTACACCACTTGCGAATAAACCAATCTTCTTTACTTTACCGATATCTAACATCATATTTTTATCCTCCTTAATTTCAGGTATTTTTATAATTTATTTTTTTCATTTGATACTCTAACAAATCAACCCACAGTTAGTCAATTCCAACATTTCTCAATAACTTACATTTTTTTGTCCTGTCTTTTACCTCTTCTTTACATGAATTTTATACCTTTATCCTAAAAGCAATCTCTCTTCCTACCGCTACTTTCTCCTTTTCAGTTCCAATGATCAGATCCCCCATACAGTTTTGTATGACCCGGATCCGGCTCCCTTCTGTAATACTATGTTTTTCCATCCATTCTGCTATCCTTGCGCCTGTCACCATCCATTTAACGGTACAGCTCTCTCCAGGCTTTATTTCTGTTAATGCCTGCATATATATGCCCCCTAAATCAATTAATATTGACTAACTTAAGTTATTCATAACTAATATTGTCAGTCAATTTCCTTTGTTGTACCAATATTGTATTCCCATATCAGCCGGTTAGTCAATTATAAATTACTTCTATTTTTCACAAAATAAGTGTAAAATATAAATCAGTGCATTGAAAAATACTACCCAGGAGGATATATACAAATGAAAAAACCGATCATCGGCATCCTTGGTGCCCATATGTCAAATAACGGCGGCCCGGCTCCGGTGCCTGCTGACTATGTAAATCATGCTTACTGTGCAGGTGTGGAAAATGCAGGAGGCATCCCCATTCTTCTGCCTGTTTTAAAAGATCCGGCAGATATGGATCCGGTTCTTGCCATGTGTGACGGACTTCTGATCCCAGGCGGAGTAGATGTGGATCCACGTTTTTACAGCGAAGATCCATCTCCCCTTTTAGGTTCTTTGGACTCTGCCATGGACCGTTTCTGGATTCATGCTGCAAACTATGCCTTAGAGCATAAAATGCCGGTCCTTGGCATCTGCCGTGGACTGCAGCTTGTAAACGTAGCTTTTGGTGGCAGTCTTTATCAGGATCTTTCCTATAAGAACCAGGACCATATGCTCCATTCCCAGAAACAGAACCGCGATTATCTGATCCATCAGGTTACCATGGATGCTGACAGCCATTTAGCTTCTATTTTAGGTGCAGAACCGGTGTATACCAACACCATGCATCACCAGTGCGTAAAAGAACCTGGAAAAGGTCTGAAGATTACCGCCCATACAGCTGATGGAATTCCCGAAGCAATGGAAACAGATGGCGGACAGTTTATCCTGGTGCAGTGGCATCCGGAAGAGCTTCAGGACAGCGAACCAAGAATGCGTGGCTTATTTAAAAATCTAATAGAAAAAGCCAGCAAATAAATATGGCTGCGCTGAATGCGTATTGTGAACATATAAACTAAAAGCAGCATACCTGGTCTTATGGATCTTTCCTAAGATTAACAGGTACGCTGCTTTTTTCACGTTCCATATCCAATTATACTAAAAACAGACACCATACAGGTACTGTTACCAGTGAAAGCAGTGTGGAAGACACTACGCACCGGGTAGCAAATTTCTCATCCTTTTTATATTTGGACGCTATGATCGCTGTTGTGCTGGCTGCAGGCATTGCCGCTAAAACTACAGATACACCTGTTACCAGATCATCTAAACCAGCCAGTTTGCATCCAACATACACCAGAAGGGGTATGAATACCAGACGGATAAATGCATAGTAGATAGTATCACGATCTACCAGTTCCTTCATTTTTACCCTGGATAAGATCACGCCCACCAGTGCCATTGCAAGAAATGTATTTGCACCGGCAATATTTTTTATGGTCACATTCAGTACTTCCGGCAGCTGTATCTGTGTTACCATCAGGAAAAATCCGATAAATACAGACAGGATGCATGGATGTGTGGCTACTTTTTTAAAGAGCGTTTTCTTATCCGGTGCCTCTGTAAAATAAGTAAGACCTACAGACCACATAAAAATACGCTGTGGGATCACATAAATGGACGCATACATCATTCCCATCTGTCCGAAAATCCCTTCCGCGATAGGATTTCCCAGAATTCCCGCATTGGAACAGATGGTGGCATACTGCAGCACTTTCTTTTTGCTGTCTCCATAGTGATTATAAAGAAACATTCCAAGAACAGAGCTTCCTGTCTGTATTACGATCCCCGCAATAGCAATGGTCATACAGGCAATCAGGATCTGGTGGTTAAACTCGATCTGAAAGGATTTGATAATACTTCCGGGAAGAGTAACATAGATCACCAGATCAGTCAGCAGATTTTTGCCTGTGCCATCTGCCAGTCCCTTCTTCCCGAAAATATACCCGATGAGCAAAAGCAGAAACAGCATTCCCTGTGTCTGAAATAAGCCGGAAAAACTCATAAGAACTACCTCAACTTTTATCTTTTGTCTGCTGGCTTTCAGCCAGTCCGGCTTTTATTCTAGCACACTCTTTATCTGTAAAACAAGTACCTATCTGTATCAGTTCGTTTATATACTGTTTCGGCTGTATTTATCTTTTTGTATTAAAAGCGCCAAAGCCTGGGAACTGTGCAGCTGCACCCAATTCTTCCTCAATACGAAGCAGCTGATTGTACTTGGCAACTCTCTCGCTTCTGCTTGGAGCACCGGTCTTGATCTGGCAGGTATTTAACGCAACAGCCAGGTCTGCAATGGTGGTATCCTCAGTTTCACCGGAACGATGGGATGCGATTGCTGTATAGCCAGCCTTATGAGCCATCTTAATAGCCTCTAAAGTCTCGGAAACGCTGCCGATCTGGTTTAACTTGATCAGAATGGAGTTGCCGCAGCCAAGGCTGATGCCCTTGGACAGACGCTCTGTATTGGTTACAAACAGGTCATCACCAACTAACTGAACCTTGTCGCCCAGTTCCTTGGTCATTAACTGCCAGCCTTCCCAGTCTTCCTCATCCAGACCATCCTCGATGGAGTAGATCGGGTATTTCTCACACAGATCTTTCCAGTGTGCGATCAGTTCTTTGGAAGTAAACTTCTTTCCGCACTTAGGAAGGATGTACTCGCCCTTTACACTGCCCTTCCACTCACTGGAAGCTGCATCCATTGCCAGTACGAAGTCTTTTCCCAGCTCGTAACCTGCACGTTTTACTGCCTCTAAGATGCACTGGATGGCTTCTTCATCACTTCCAAGGTCTGGTGCAAAACCGCCCTCATCACCAACAGAAGTTGCCAGTTTTCTCTCCTTTAATAAGGCAGCTAATGCATGGAATACTTCTGCACACCAGCGCAGTCCTTCTTTGAAACTTGGAGCGCCTGCCGGCATGATCATAAATTCCTGCACATCTACGGTATTTGCTGCATGAGCGCCGCCGTTTAAGATGTTCATCATAGGAAGTGGAAGTCTGTTTCCGTTTGCTCCGCCAAGGAAACGGTACAGCGGGATCTGCAGTGCATTTGCTGCTGCTCTTGCACTTGCGATAGATACAGCTAAAATAGCGTTTGCGCCTAAATTTGATTTATCTTTTGTTCCGTCTGCCTGGATCATAGCACGGTCTACTGCATAAACATCAGAAGGATCCATTCCCTTTAATACCTGTGAAATAACGGTATTTACATTCTCAACTGCCTTTAAAACACCTTTTCCGCCAAAACGGCTCTTGTCACCGTCACGCAGCTCCAGTGCTTCAAACTCACCTGTAGATGCGCCGCTTGGTGCGGTTCCTCTGCCTACCGTTCCGTCTGTAAGATAAACTTCTGCCTCTACAGTAGGATTACCTCTTGAATCAATGATCTCTCTTCCGATTACTTTTTCGATTTCCAAATGCTTCATAATTTTGTCCTTTCTGGCAACGGAGTTTTCCCCCGGCAGGTCATACCGGGGGACTTGGCCATGATCATTTCACATTAGTTAGTCTTTTCTAACCGTTAATATTTTAGCATAGTTGGGTGGCAAACGCAATGTGGCTTATAGGGAAGTTTTTTCAAGTAGAAGTGAGGCCGCGCCCTGACGGGCGCAGATGGGCAAAGCCCTGGGGAGCCGAGCGAGAACCAGGGTAATCCCCAAGAGGCTGAAGTGGCCATGCGCATTTACATACAAAAACAGGGCCTCCTATTTATAGAATGCCCTGCTTTTTTGAATTTATTCTATTTTACCTTTCCCAACAGAGGAGTTGTCTCTTACTCACCCAGACTATAATTTCCATTTCCCTCAGCTACAATACAGCTGTTGAAAAATTCGGTTGCTGCCTTGATAAGATAGCAGGTATCTTTCACGCCTGCCGTCTCATAAGGAGAATGCATTGCAAACTGAGGAAGTCCAATGTCTACGGTATTTAAGGAAACATGGGCATTGGAGATATTTCCCAATGTGGAACCGCCTGCAATGTCAGAACGGTTGGTGAAGGTCTGTACCGGAACCTGTACTTTCTTGCATAATGCTTTGAAAACAGCTGCGGATACAGCATCGGTGGTGTACTTCTGGTTTGCGTTGTATTTAATTACAATACCTTCGTTAATAGCCGGACGGTTGGTTAGGTCTGCTACATCTGCGTGGTTTGGATGTACTGCATGAGCGTTGTCTGCAGAGATCATAAAGCTGGAAGCAACTGCCATAAGATACTGCTCTCTGGTACGTCCTAAACTGTCGTTGATCCGCTCTAAAACATCCTTTAAGAAAGTAGAGTCTGCGCCCTGCTTGGTACCGCTTCCTACTTCTTCGTTGTCAAAGATAGCTGCTACAGAAATACTGGAGCTGTTTTCTCCTTCGATCACTGCTTTTACGGAAGAGAAGGCACACTGAAGGTCATCCAGTCTTCCACAGGAAAGGAAGGTCTCATCTGCGCCCCAGATAGTTCCTGGCTGACGGTTGTATAAGAACAGATCATGTCCTAAAATATCCTCTTCTTTTACACCTGCAGCTTCTGCGATCAGAGACATGAAGGTTCCCTTTGCTTCCAGACTGCCAAATACAGGAAGCATATCCTTCTGTGCATTGTAAGCATAGCCGTCATTTACCTGACGGTTCATATGGATGGCCAGATTTGGGATCATCACCAGATCACGGTCTACATTTACCAGCTTGGATACCAGACGGCTTCCCTCAGAAACTACCAGTCTTCCGGCAATGGATAATGGTCTGTCAAACCATGGTGCGCAGATCATGCCGCCGTATTTTTCGGTGTTCAGACGCAGATAATGCTCCTCCACGGTCAATTCCGGCTTCTCTTTGATCTTAAAGCAGGGGGAATCACTGTGGGCTGCTGCCATATGAAAGCCCCTGATGCCGACCTCCTTTTCCGGAATCACAAACGCAATAACGGAAGAATCATTGCGCTCCGTATAATACCGTCCGCCCTTTTCCAGTTTCCATTCTTCCTTTTCCTGTAACTGCTGAAAGCCTGCTTCCTCCAGCATCCTTCCGATATTGGCCACTGCATGAAAACAGGTAGGACTTATTCTTATAAATTCCAGCATCTCCTGTGCTGTCTTCCGAAAATCATTCATTCTGTTCACTTCATCCTTTCCCGGGCCGTCTGTCTGCCTGCGCTGTTCGTGCCCGGAACCATTAGCGTTCCGCACGCATGGGATTATTGAGGAAATCCTCATAAGTCAGACGGATACCTTCTTCCAGTTCCGTCGTATAATGGTAGCCCAGGCTTTCCAGTTTGCTGACATCCAGAAGCTTTCTGGGAGTTCCATCCGGCTTGCTGGGATCCCATTTGATCTCCCCAGTATAACCTACTACCTTCGCTACCAGTTCCGTCAGTTCCCGGATGGTCAGTTCCTTGCCGGTTCCCAGATTCACTGTCTCATCGCCGCTGTAGGTATTCATCAGATACACGCAGGCATCTGCCAGATCATCCACATAGAGAAATTCCCGCAGTGGGGTTCCTGTTCCCCAGCAGACTACTTCCTTCGCGCCGGATACTTTTGCCTCATGGAAGCGGCGGATCAGCGCCGGAAGCACATGGCTGTGGGTGGGATGATAATTGTCGTTGGGCCCGTACAGATTCGTGGGCATGACACTGATATAGTCGGTTCCGTACTGTCTGTTCAGGAACTCGCAGTATTTCAGTCCGGAGATCTTCGCCAGTGCATACGCCTCATTGGTTTTCTCCAGCTCAGAAGTCAACAGGCAGCTCTCCTTCATAGGCTGCGGTGCCATACGGGGATAGATACAGCTGCTGCCCAAAAACATCAGCTTCTTGCAGTTATTCTGCCATGCCGCATGGATCACATTCATCTCCAGGATCATATTTTCATACATGAAATCCGCCAGTGCCTCACTGTTGGCCATGATGCCGCCCACCTTGGCTGCGGCCAGGAACACATAGTCCGGCTTCTCCCTGGAAAAGAACTCCTCCACGGCATCCTGTCTGCACAGATCCAGTTCCTTATGGCTGCGGGTGATGATATTGGTATATCCGTTTCTCTGGAGTGCTCTACAAATAGCACTTCCTACCATACCCTTGTGGCCGGCTACATATATTTTTGCGTCTTTTTCCATGATATTACAGTACTTCCTCTCTTTATTTCTCCTGTTATTCCGCGGTTTCCTTCAACACTACCGCTTCAGCCTTTGCCAGCTTCAGATCGTGCTCTGCCATCAGACGGCACAGTTCCTCGTAGCTGGTTCTCTGGGGATTCCATCCCAGCACCGTGCGGGCCTTCGTCGGATCTCCCCACAGATTGACCACATCCGTGGGACGGTAAAAGGCCTCGCTGACCTCCACCACCACCTTGCCGTTGGCCTTGTTGATTCCTTTTTCATGGATACCGCTGCCCTGCCATTCCAGTTCGATTCCCACATAATGGAATGCCAGTGTGGTAAATTCTCTTACGGTATGCTGTACACCGGTGGCAATAACGAAGTCCTCCGGCTTGTCATGCTGCAGCATCAGCCACATGCATTCCACATAGTCCTTCGCATAGCCCCAGTCTCTCTTGGAATCCAGATTGCCCAGATAGAGTTTATCCTGGATACCGCAGGCGATTCTGCCGGCTGCCAGTGTGATCTTACGGGTAACGAAAGTCTCTCCCCGGCGCTCGGATTCATGGTTGAACAGAATGCCGTTGACTGCGAACATATTATACGCTTCTCTGTATTCCTTCACGATCCAGAAGCCGTACTGTTTTGCCACCGCATAGGGGCTGTAGGGATGGAACGGGGTGTTCTCATTCTGAGGCACTTCTTCCACTCGGCCATAGAGTTCGGATGTGGATGCCTGATAAATACGG
>OJMP01001624.1_pt1 | contig 14380 bp, 10 predicted proteins | sample 1597311 | NCBI WGS metagenome assembly OJMP01 (sample SAMEA2452134, study PRJEB22498) | human gut metagenome | biome: human feces; feature: human gut; material: feces | place: Australia | collected 2012 | reverse complement strand
TGCTCCTACACAGGTGAGGCTCTTGACCAGAAAACACCATTGCTTCGTTCTATGGAGGCGATCAATGAACAGTCGCTCCGGTTGCTCCGGTTATTTGGAAATACAACCTCGAAAAAAGTAACTCCTTCCGTTGGACCGGAACAGGAATACTTCATTGTAGACAGAGAGAAATACTTACAGAGAAAAGACTTGATCTTCACAGGCCGTACCTTATTCGGAGCAATGCCTCCAAAAGGCCAGGAGATGGATGACCACTACTTTGGAAGTATCCGGGAACGTATCGCAGCTTACATGAAGGATGTCAACAAAGAACTCTGGAAACTCGGTGTATCCGCAAAAACACAGCATAATGAGGTGGCACCGGCACAGCATGAGCTGGCTCCGATTTATGCAGAGGCAAACATCGCAGTGGATCACAACCAGTTAGTCATGGAGACATTGAAAAAAGTTGCTTACCGCCATGGCCTGCAGTGCTTACTTCATGAGAAGCCATTCGCAGGAGTGAACGGTTCCGGTAAACACAACAACTGGTCGATCACAACAGATGATGGAATTAACCTGTTGGATCCGGGCAAAACGCCACATGAGAATATTCAGTTCCTATTAGTTTTAACCTGTATCTTAAAGGCAGTGGATACACATGCAGATCTGTTAAGAGAATCCGCAGCAGATGTCGGAAATGATCACAGATTAGGAGCAAATGAGGCACCGCCGGCAATCCTTTCCGTGTTCCTGGGCGAGCAGTTAGAGGATGTGTTGTCACAGCTGATCAGCACTGGTGAAGCCACACATAGTATTTCAGGAAAAATGTTAGAGACAGGTGTTAAAACATTACCTGATTTCATGAAAGATGCAACAGACCGGAACAGAACGTCACCATTTGCATTTACCGGAAACAAGTTCGAGTTCCGTATGGTAGGTTCTCAGGATTCCATCGCACAGCCAAACGTTGTATTAAATACAATCGTTGCAGAAGCATTTGCAGAAGCCTGTGATGAACTGGAAAAAGCAGATGATTTCGATATGGCAGTACATGATCTGATCAAAAAATATGCAACCGAGCACCAGAGAATTGTATTCAATGGAAATGGTTATTCTGAGGCATGGGTAAAAGAGGCAGAGAGACGTGGACTTCCAAACATCAAATCCATGGTAGATGCAATCCCTGCATTGAATACTGACAAGGCAGTTACATTATTTGAAAAATTTGGTGTATTTACAAAAGCAGAACTTGATTCCCGTGTTGAGATCGAATATGAGACTTACGCAAAAGAGATCAATATTGAGGCAAAGGCAATGATCGATATCGCAACCAAACAGATCATTCCGGCAGTGATCAAATACACAACGGTTCTTGCAGAGTCCATCACAGCAGTGAAGGCAGCATGCGGCGCTGATGTGAGTGTTCAGACAGAGATTCTGACAGAGGTATCTGATCTGCTTGCAGATGCAAAATCAGCACTTTCCAAACTGGAAGAAGTCACTGCAAAAGGTGGTGCAATGGAAGAGGGAAGAGCACAGGCAGTTTATTATCATGATGAAGTAAAAGCAGCTATGGATGAGCTACGTGCACCGGTTGATAAATTGGAAATGTTGGTAGATAAGTCCATGTGGCCAATGCCTTCTTACGGAGATCTGATCTTTGAAGTATAATAACAGAATGGTATACATAAAAAACTCCCATAAAAGGGAGGATGCCAGGTGGTTCTCCACCTGGCAGATTATGAAAAAGTTTATATAAAAAGTAATCAAAACTTTGAAACTGTCTTTTGTTTTTATGCTTTTATTATATGCAGAAGAAGTGAAAAATTCATGTTCACATCATGAAAGGTTTTTAAACAAATTGTGAACAAATAAAGAATAGAAAACAAGGAGGATTGCTATGAAGAAACTGGAAATTATTATTAAACCGGAGAAACTTGAAGACTTAAAAGAAGTTTTAGATTCCTGTGAAGTAAACGGTATGAATATCGTAAACAGCATGGGTTATGGTAATCAGAAAGGTATCATTAAAAATTACCGTGGTTCTGAGTATGCTGTAAATCTTCTTCCTAAGGTTAAAGTGGAGACGGTCGTAACAGATGAAGTTGCACCAACTCTGATCGATAAGATCGTAAAGGAAATTAATACCGGACATTTTGGTGATGGTAAGATTTTCGTATATGATGTAGAAGATGCAGTTCGTATCCGTACCGGCGAACATGGTACAGATGCATTGTAAGATTCTATGGATGGAAAGAGGAGTCCTAAAATAGAATTAGTTTTTTGTTATGAAAAAATTGAATCAGGAAAAAACGATTATCAAAGGGGATAATAAAGGGTGTAGTCTCACCTGAATTATCTCCTTTTTTATATCGCAAAACAAGGAGGCTAAATCCTCTCCTCACCATGGGGTTCGGATTTTGCTTCGCAAAACAAGGAGGATTATTATGGATATGAGTGTATGGTACCTGATGGGTGCAGCGTTAGTATTTTTTATGCAATGTGGATTTGCAATGGTAGAAGCAGGCTTTACAAGAGCAAAAAATGTCGGCAACATTACGATGAAAAACTTAATGGATTTCTGTATTGGTACAGTTGCTTTCTATTTATTAGGTTATAACCTGCTCTGTGGCGAAGGTGGTTTTGTAGGATGGGGGCTGAATCCTTTTACAGGCTTTGGCGAGACAGACTGGTCAGCTTTCGTATTTAACTTAGTATTCTGTGCAACAGCAGCAACAATTGTTTCAGGTGCAATGGCAGAGCGTACAAAATTCATTACCTATTGTATTTATAGTTTTATTATCAGTTTAGTAGTTTATCCGGTCGAGGCTCACTGGGTTTGGGGTGCAACACCGTGGCTTACAGATATGGGATTTACAGATTTTGCAGGATCAGCATGCATCCATATGGTAGGTGGAATTACAGCCTTCATTGGAGCAGCAATGCTTGGACCTCGTATCGGTAAATATGATAAAAACGGAAAAGCAAGACCAATTCTTGGACACAATATTTTAATCGGTGCTCTTGGTGTATTCATTCTCTGGTTTGGCTGGTACGGATTTAACGGCGCAGCAGCAACAGACACGATGCAGTTATCACAGATTTTTGCAACAACAACAATTGCTCCGGCAGTCGCAACAGTAAGTGCAATGCTTTATACATGGATCAGAAATGGAAAACCGGATGTTTCCATGTCCTTAAACGGATCTCTTGCAGGTCTTGTGGCAGTCACAGCAGGATGTGCGAATGTAGATGCAATTGGTTCGTTCATCATCGGTGCAGTTGCAGGTGTTCTGGTCTGCGTAGCAGTATACTTTATTGAAGATAAATTAAAAGTAGATGATCCGGTTGGTGTCGTAGCAGTACATGGCTGCAATGGTATCTGGGGAACGATCGCTGTAGGACTTTTTGATTACAAAGATGGTTTATTCTATGGCGGTGGTGTACATCATTTGTTAATCCAGTTACTTGGTATCGTATGTATCGCAGGCTGGACAATCGTTACAATGACAATTGTATTTACAGTACTTAAGAAAACAATTGGACTCAGAGTATCTGCTCAGGAAGAAGTAGAAGGACTTGACTCTACAGAACATGGTCTTGAATCCGGATATCCTGATTTTGTTCCAAGAGAACTTCATTAATTCGCACGAATCTAATTCGATTAGGTTCGTGGAATCTAATCCCCTTAGTAGTATATACATCAAGAACGGCGGCAGCCGTTCTTTTTGTATAGAAAAATGATAAAATACAGATCTTTTGAATCCATATGTGCGAATAAGATCATGTAAGAGACAAAAGTTTTATGGTGGATTTTTTGAAAACAAAAAGTTATAATAAAAGTGCTATATCAGATTACAAATGATATGGCTGAATGTGATAGAAAATAAGAAGGAAAAAAAATGAAGCGAAATCTTTTATTTATTAGCAGATATCCGGAGATTATAGATGAATTTCAGGGCATCTTAGAAGAAAAACAGATTGAGACAGAGATTGCACAAAATGGGACAGATGCAATGGAGTTGTTAAAACAGAAAGAATATCAGATACTTGTCACAGATTTAAATCTGGATGGATATAACGGTGATAAAATTTTATCTTATGTAAACCAAAAATTCCCGGATACGATCTGCATGTTATATACAAATTCGATCAGCGCCGTACAGTTGGGATTCTATTTGAACAAGCGGGATGTGTTCCGTGTATTTCTGAGACCGGTAAATTTCAGACAGGAATTTATGCAGGCACTGGAGGAAGCTTATGAATTTTATGATTTGAAAAAGCGTGACAGGGACAGTAGACAGGAACGTCTGAAACAGTTAGAGGGCAATCGTAAAGCAATTGCAGAGATAGAGAAAATCATAGAGAACCAGAATGAAAGCTGGAAAGATTTTGAAGTTTTTGCAGAACGTCTGCTTGGATTTACAATGGAACGATATGGAAGGAACTTGAATACAGAACAGCGCAGACAGTATTTTGCCAAAGAAAAAAAGCTGTTAAGGGCTATGTGTGAGAATCCGGATACTCATAATATAGCCAGGGCACAGAATGAGGCAGAAGTGCTCATGAAGTGAAAGTTTAGTGACAAATACATGATAAAAAATGCTAACCCGTGGGTTAGCATTTTTTATGTTTAAATATTTTACTGACCATCAACACTCTGATCCGTTGTGGCAGCTGGATCCGTTGTAGTAGTGCTGGCATCAGGCGTAGAAGCATCACCTGCCGGATCAGCACCAATCGGGTTGACACCGGTTGATCCAGGGAAGGAGTTTGTTCCAGTGTATGTGGAGTTAAACTCATTGTGTACGGTACATGTCTGACTTAAGAATGCATCTGTTAATAGGTAAGGTGCATCTTCGGTTGTCTCAGAACCGCCGATGACATATACACCCGTGGTAACGGTTTCAGCAGGGCAATAACTGCCGGCTAACATATTAGATGCGGTACAGATATTGGCTACAGTATGATGATCGCAGTATTCGGTTGGTTCTGTACCCTGTGCAAAATATTCTGTAATAACGCAGTTTCCACGGGGATCGTGATCACAGACACCTTCAATCGGAAGTTTCCCGGATTCTTTACATACAGCGACCGCAACAATTCCACTTGGTTTTGTGAAATCTTTGTAAGCAAGATTTTCGTGTATCCGTTTCATAACAGCTTTCCAGATACGTTTTGGATAGTTTGTATCGGAACCTTTCTGCATGGCATTATCATCGTAGCCACCCCAGACAGCACAGGTATAATAAGGTGTGTAACCTGCAAATAAAGCATCTCGGCTGCTGGTCGTTGTACCGGATTTTCCTGCCTGAGCCATGGAACTGCCAAAGTAAGCGGAAGTACCGGTACCGGAAGTCATAACATCTTCCATGGCACTTGTTAAGAGCCATGCGGTAGTATCTTTGATAACTGTATGAGATTCCGGTGTTGTATTATCAATTAAAACATTACCATCGTGGTCTAAAATCTTTGTATAGAACTTTGGTTTGATATAAGTTCCCTGATTTGCGATTGCAGCATAGGCAGCGGTAAGTTCAAGGTTTGATACACCCTGCGTGATACCACCGAGTGCAAGGGCTTCATTCATATCACGGGAATCAACGGTTGTGAAACCATATTCCTGTACATACTGCCAGCCAAGGGAAACACCAGCCTGTGCAAGTGTTTTTACGGTTACAATATTGATGGAGTCTGTGATCGCCTCTCTTAAAGTGGTAAAACCACGGTAACGTCTGTCGTAGTTATTAACAGATTTTCCATTTGCTCCGGCATAAGTGTAAGGGGCATCATCCTGCACGGAGGCAAGGGTAAGTCCACCTGCATCAAGCGCAGCGGAGTAGGCAGCAAGGATTTTAAAGGTAGAACCAGGCTGTCTGGTTGTATCGGTGGCGCGGTTGAGGGTTTTACTTGCTGTTTTATCGCCACGGCCGCCAACGATTGCTTTTACTTCGCCGGTTGACTGGTCAATGACTGTTAAGGAAGCTTGTGGCTGTAAAGTATAGATAACAGTTTCGCTTCCATCTACGATCTCATCACCTTCCTGCATAATATCTGCTTTGTATTGCTCAATAGCGGCATCTGCATCTTCCTCAGAGGCGAAGTTGATGGAATAATTCGTACTCTTGAAGTTTGGATTGTCCTTATTCTTATAATAAGAAAGCATCGTCTGCTCACTGTAGTTCTTTACAGAACCATCGGTCGAACGGATGGAAACACGGTAGGAGAAAGAAACTTTTGGACTGGATGTATAGTTGTCCTGGTTGTTTACTTCCTCATCGGCAATATTCTGAATATCCATATCCTGTGTAGAGTAAATGGTAAGACCGCTCTGGTAGAGTGTCTTGTATGCCTGTGTCTCAGTATAACCCTTCTGTTCCACAAGATCGCGGATGACCTGATCGGTCAGCTCATCAATAAAATAGGAATTGATGCCATTGTCCTGCAATTCTACGTTGACTAACTGGATCCTGTCGTAAACGTTATCTGCCACAGCTTCGTCATACTCACTCTGGCTGATAAATCCCTGATCCAGCATATTGTTTAATACTTTCATGCGGCGCTCCGCATTTTTCTCCGGGTTGGAGATCGGATTAAACCTGGACGGATTCTGTGTGATGGCTGCCAAAACAGCACATTCAGAGAGCGTCAGTTCTGAGACATCTTTTCCAAAATATCGCTCCGAAGCCACTGCCACACCAAGTGTATTCTGACCAAGGTTGATGGCGTTCAGATAATTTTCCATGATCCAGTTTTTGCTGACTTTTTTCTCAAGCTGTACGGCAAGATACTGTTCCTGGATCTTGCGCTCCAGTTTGTCGATGAAGGATGTCTCACTCGTCCACTCGGTAAACACAGTGTTCTTCAAAAGCTGCTGTGTGATCGTACTGGCACCCTGGGAAAAATTACCGCCGGAAGCGATGCCGGTAACGCCGGCACGGATGATACCGGTAAGGTCGATACCGTTGTGTTCGTAAAAACGGGAATCTTCGAGTGCAACAAAGGCGTGTTGCAGATTGATCGGTATCTCATCGATTGTTACATTTTTACGGTTCGAACCGGAAGCTACCAGAGTTGCGATCTCATTGCCCTGATTATCTAACACGGTTGTAAGATAACCGGTAGGTGTTGCGTCGATGTCATCGATGGATGGCGCAGAATCCAGAATGCCCTTATAGACGCCAAATCCAAGGCTTCCGCCTATAATTGCAACTGCAAAACAGCATACGAGCAATACCTTGCAAAAAATAACACGCATTTTTTTGCCGTACATAATGCCCTTGGAAGTCAGTTCGGCCTGGCGTTTCTTCGAACCTTTCTTTCCATAATTCATATAATAAGTCTCCTTTATGATCAAATGTTAAAAAACCACCGCCTATGTATTATATCAAATAAATGTGTCATAATAAAGAAAAAAGTGAAAATATTGATTCCGTTGCGTATTGCATTTTATATTTATTTCATGATAGTATTTTGATACAGAAAACAGCAAAGTATACATTATTATAGAAGAATCGTAATGATAAAGTACTGAATCACTACGAAGAAACAGATCAGGAGCCATAAGAGATGAAAACAGTATATGCCGGCGGCGAGGGCGAAATTGTTGAGAAAAAATCCCGGTTTATTGCGAATGTGCGTCCGGTAAGCAGCGAAGAGGAAGCAGTTGCTTTTATAAATGAAATGAAAAAGAAATATTGGGATGCCAGACATAATTGCTCCGCATTTGTGATCGGGGACAGACAGGAGATCAGCCGGTGTTCGGATGACGGAGAACCGGCGCAGACAGCAGGAAGACCGATGCTGGATGTATTATTAAAGGAAGAGATACATAATGTGTGCGTTGTAGTAACCCGCTATTTTGGCGGGACACTTCTGGGAACAGGCGGTCTTGTCCGTGCCTACCAGAAAGCGACGCAGACCGGATTGGAAAATAGTGTGATCATTGATAAACAGATTGGAAGAAAACTGACGATCGGAACGGATTACAATGGACTTGGGAAATTACAGTATCTGATCGCAAAAGATGAACTGACAATGATCGATACCGTTTATACAGAAAAAGTAGAACTGATCCTCATGGTTCCAAAGGAAAAAGAGCAGTCTTTTGAAAAAGAAGTGACCGAGGCAACCAGCGGAAATGCTGATATTTCCTGGGGTGACGAAGTATTATATGCAATGGTTGAAAAAAATCTAAAAATCTTTGAAAAAAATGCTTGACATTTTTATTAAGGGTGTATATAATAGCTATTGTTGACGGCGCAAAAGTCGAAAACAACAATACATAGGGCTATCGCCAAACGGTAAGGCAACGGACTCTGACTCCGTCATTTCAAGGTTCGAATCCTTGTAGCCCTGCGAAGCAGGAGTTAACCTGCGAATAGGAACCTCAGTAGAGAAATCTACTGAGGTTTTTTTGTGTCAAATTCTAAAAAAAACCATAGCAATCACTAAAATTCTCATATTTTCAAAAAAAACACAAATGTTAAAATGAAATCATTCCAAAAAGAAAGAAGAAGGAGTGAGTTTATGGGAAAAACAAAAATGAAAAGAACGGAGGCTGGATCCGGTAATTTAAAGGAGCATTTTAAAAGAAACTGGCCTTATTATGTGATGATGTTGCCTGGAATTATATATCTTGTTATGTTTAAGTATATTCCTATGCTTGGTAGCGTAATCGCATTTAAAGATTATTCTGCATATAAAGGAATTTGGGATAGTGCATGGTGTGGATTGACTAATTTTAAAAAGCTGTTTACATATCCGGATTTTTACAAAATCCTCAGAAATACGGTTGTTCTGGGATTGCTGAAGACTGTTTTGACATTTCCGGTTCCCGTCATTTTGGCATTGATGTTAAATGAACTACGAAATGCTAAGGTGAAAAAGGGAATACAGACGATTATTTGTATCCCATATTTTGTATCCTGGGTAGTGGTAGGAGGACTGGTATTCGATATTTTTGGCATTGGTGGACTGTTTAATAACGTAAGAGAATTTCTGGGAATGTCTCCCTTACTGGTAATGCAGAAAGAAAGCTGGTTTCGTCCTATTTATGTTCTTTCTACGATATGGAAAGAATCTGGCTGGGGTACGGTAGTATATCTGGCGGCAATTAGCGGAATGGATCCGAGTTTGTATGAATCAGCTTCTATTGATGGTGCGTCGCGATTCCAGAAAATGAAATTCATTACATTTCCTCTTTTAGTGCCTACGGTGCTTACACTTTTACTTTTGAACATCGGAAGCTTTTTAACACTGGGATTTGATCAAGTATATAATTTATACACACCAATGACTTATTCAGTGGCAGATATTTTTGATACGTATGTTTTCCGTGTCGGAATTCAACAGGCACAATACAGTTTCGCAACAGCGGTAGGATTGTTCCAGTCGGTAGTAGGTCTGTTTATGGTAGTTACTTTCAATAAAATTGCAAATAAAGTTTCAGAAGACGGAGGATTGTGGTAATGAAGGCTTATACGAAAAAATCACATGTACGGGAATCTGCAAACGATAAAATCTTTGGGTTTGTAATTAGCTTGATTCTAATATTGTTTGCCGTTATTACGGCCATCCCGCTTATTTCTGAGGTTGCAGTATCATTGAGCTCCAAAACGGCATCACAGATGAATCAGATTAATTTATTACCGGTAGGATTTACGTTTGATTCCTGGAAATATCTTTTTATGAAAGGAAAAATATGGACGCCTTTCTTGATTTCGGTTTCTTCCACAGTGTTGGGTGTGGCGATAGCATTATTACTAAATGTTTTAATGGCATATCCGTTGTCGAAAACAGAATTCCGACCGTCCAAATATATTATGTTATTTGTGGTATTTACTATGGTGTTTGCTGCTCCTAAAGTTCCTTATTTTTTGACGTTACGTTCTTATGGATTATACAATAATTACTGGGTGTTAATTCTTCCTCATATTATGACAGCGTATAACCTGATTATAGTCAGAACATTTTTCAAACAGTTTCCCCGGGAGTTGGAAGAAGCTGCAATGATTGATGGATGTGGAAAATTTCGTATTTTGCTTCAAATTGTGCTTCCGGCTTCGAAAGCAGTGCTGGCTACGGTAGGATTATTTTACGGAGTGACAATGTGGAACCAATATGAGCATCCGATGATGTTTATACAAAATATGAACCTGTTTCCTTTACAAATGAAGATTCGAACAATTGTTGACGGAGGTGGAGAATTACAGGCAGTTACCATGGCACAGACAGCAAATTATACATCCGCAACTCTCAGCGCAGCAGCGGTTGTATTTGCGATTCTTCCGGTTTTGGTCGCGTATCCCTGGATACAGAAATATTTTGCGAAAGGTGCAATGCTAGGGTCTGTAAAGGGATAAATAAAAACTAAAGAAACACAGAGTAAGAACTAAAAAGCCCATATTTCAAAAGAAATAGGAGCTGATAAAATAGAATTACCAAAAGAAAGAACGAGGTGGAAAGGTATGAAAAAAAGGTATGCAAAGAAACTAATGAGTGCAACGCTGGCATCGGTGATGGTGATGTCAATGTTGTCGGGGTGTGGAAGTGCTGATTCTAAGAGCACAGAAGCAACAGAACAGACGGCAGAGGCTTCTACAGATGAGGATATTGAAATCTGGAGCACCAACAATGGATACCTTCCGGTGGAAGCAGGAAGTGAACTGTATAATTTTTATAAAGATATCATAGGTGTCGGGATTGTACAGCCTTATGTAGAGTGGAATGGTGGAGAAACCTATTTGGAGCAGTTGAATCTCAGAATTGCTGCCGGAGATATGCCGGATATGTTTACTCCCTGGAATGGTGTAGAGACAGAATTAATTGCGAATGGAGCATTACTGGATCTGACAGATCTGTTGCCTGAAAAAGCACCTCATTTGTGGGAGAGCATTCCGGAGGATATCTGGGACGCAGTAAAAGCGAATGATCCGACCGGGCAAAACCGCATCTATGTGATTCCGCAGGTTATGAGTTACGGAAGAAATGGCGCTATGATTCGTAAGGACTGGCTGGATAATCTCGGTCTGGACATGCCCACAACCCAGGAAGAGTTTGTAGAAGTACTCAGAGCATTTAAAAACGATGATCCCAATGGCAATGGGGTGGCAGATGAAATCCCTACAGGTGGTCGTGCAGAAGCAAGATGGATGGGACAGTTGTTTGGACAGTACGGAATTGCAATGTGGGAAGGATATCCTCAGTGGGATATTTATGATGGAGAACTTACTTACTCTGCAGTAACCAAGAATATGCGAGATTGTCTGGAGTGGATGTCCGGGTTATATGCAGAAGGATTGCTCGACCCAGAGACTTTTCTGAATGATAAGGCTGCGTGGGACGGTAAAATCAATTCAGGTGTGGTTGGTATTTGGGAACATTTGCCTCAGGAATGCTATAATTATGCGGAAAATATTTATAATGGTACCGGAGTAAAACCGGAAATCGCTGTATTACCTGCCATTTCAGCACCCGGATATGAAGGATATTATACAATGCATCAGATGAACGGCGGAGGATTTGTTGTAGCAAATACGGATGATGAAGCGAAGATTGACAGAATCATGAAAGTATTAGATGCTTATGGAAACCAGGATCTGTGGATGAAATTTTATAATGGTGTGGAAGGTATGCACAGTGAAGTGGTAAACGGGGAATCCGTTCGTCTGCCGGATGATCCATCCACGCAGCAGAATTTGGTATTAGTACCTTTCAACCAAATTGCAACCATTGATTTCCAAGTGAATGTACTGTCTTCCCAATTAACAGATGACAGAGCATGGGCAGTATCTCAGGCAATTGAGAATGTTCAGGAAAACCAGAAATATGTAAAGAGTTTTGCTGGGGACGGTATGCCGGAATCGATTACTTCTGATTATCCGGATATTGCTAACCGGACTTTATATATTGAATATGCTACCAAGATTATCACCGGAGAATACTCCATTGATAAGTTTGATGAATTTGTAGAAAAATGGTATGCCACCGGTGGAACGGAAGTAACTGAGAAAGCAAGAGAGTGGTACGCAAAAAAAGCACAGTAATATTCTGCAAGAAGATGAGGAGTCCTGAGAGTTTATTTCCCCAGGACTCCTTTGTAGAAACAGGAGTACAAAAGAATGCAGAGCTATAATCCATATCTGCCTTTGTGGGAATATATTCCGGACGGAGAACCACATGTATTTGGTGACAGGGTTTATCTATACGGAAGCCATGACGGGTTTGGCGGAAATAAGTATTGCATGAACGATTATGTCTGTTGGTCTGCCAATGTTCATGACCTAAAGGAATGGAGATACGAAGGCATTATCTACCGGAGCAGCCAGGATCCAAGAATGCCGGATGGTAACAGACAAATCTGGGCACCGGATGTCGCAAGAGGCAAGGATGGAAGATACTATTTATATTATTGCCCGGACGGTGACGGAGAGGCAATCGGTGTAGCTGTATGCAATGAACCTGCAGGACAATATCAATTCTATGGAATTGTGCAGGATAAAAAAGGACAATGGATCGGAAAACGGGAAGGGGATATCTGGCAGTTTGATCCCGGTGTTTTTATAGATGAAGACAGTAAAATTTACCTGTATTCAGGAAATGGTCCAAAGACAGAGAAGGATATAGGGAAAACACCTAAAAATTCCTGTGTCATGGAATTAAGTGACGATATGCTTACAGTCATAGAAGAACCAAGAATTCTGCTTCCAATATTGGGAAAAGCAAAGGATACCGGATTTGAGGGACATGAGTTTTTTGAAGCAAGTTCTGTCAGGAAGATAAACGGAAAGTACTATTTGATTTATTCTTCTGTTCGGTCGAGAGAATTATGCTATGCCATAAGTGAAAAACCGGATCGTGAGTATCGTTATGCAGGAGTACTGTCCGATAACTCCGGCGTAATAGAAGAACAGGATAAGAACCGGATACAGATCATGTGGGGAAACAATCATGGAAGTATTGAGCAGATCAATGGTAAATGGTACGTCTTTTATCATAGACCTACTAATAAGACACAGTTTTCAAGACAAGCCTGCGTTGAAGAGTTAGTTATGTTGCCGGATGGCAGGTTTCAACAGGCAGAGATGACATCACAGGGATTCAACGGAGCTCCGCTGGAAAAAGGTACATATCCTGCGTCCATAGCATGCATACTGCATGGAAAATTAGAACCTGAGATATCCAGGCCGGACAGCAATGCGCAGCCCTATGTGACACAGGATGCTCCGGATAAAAATCCGGATGAGATACAAGATGAAAATGCAGCGCCCAAGCAATACATTACCTGCATAGAAGACGGAGGATGCGCAGGGTATAAATATTTTCAATTCGATGACCTGAAAAAGATAACGATAACGACCAGAGGATGCGCAAAAGGAGAAATCTGTGTTAGAATACAGGAAAATGATAAGGAGATAGGGCGTATTCTTGTGACACCGTCAGAAGACTGGGAAAAGAACCAAACCGATATAAAAGAATGGAGAGGTATTGGTACTTTGATGTTGGAATATCACGGACGGGGAATGTTGGATATGCTTGAAATCTCTTTAGAATAGAACAGCGAATAATCTATGGGCGGTGTGATGACAATGAAGAAAATGTGGAACAATCTGAATATAGCGACAAAATTGATTCTTGTGTTCTCGATGGTCAGTGTGATGCCATTGTTGGTTATGAGCTTTGTACTATATCATATTTCCGCTAATAGTCTGGAATCCGCCATGGAGGAAACTGCATCTATTTTCAGTTCACAAATAGCTTCTGACATGAATGGGTTTATCAGCGATTATGATGCGCTTACAAAATCTCTGCTGGTGAATGAAGGTCTGATGGATCGTCTGGACACAGAGATTCCGATATCACAGAGAATAGAGAATAAACTGTTTTATCGTGAACTGGTAATGAGACTGATGACGATGGAAAGTGAAATTCAGTCTGTGACGATCATGAATGAGGAAGGCGGATATTTTCAGTATGATCGTACCGGAAGATCTTTGAGTTATGAAGAATTGTTGCGGCAGGACTGGTTTTTAAAAGAACAGGAGAATTCGGAAGTTCTGTTTCTGACACCGTTGCATGACTGCTCTTATTATGATAGAAACAGAGATCAGATAGGTTCCCGGATCTGCATTTTCCAGAATACCGCCTTCATCAAAATAGACCTCTTCCACATCTCTCGGAAAACCAACAATAGTGATCACAGCATCGCATCCCGGTACACATTCCCTGATGGACTCATGGAATATTGCGCCCTCACTGATCACATCTTCAACTTTTGATCTGGTTCTTGCATAGATATGCAGCTCATACCCTGCTTTCATAAGGTTGCGCACCATAGATTTCCCCATGATGCCAACGCCGATAAATCCTATTTTCTTCATACCGTACTCCATTCTGC
>OJMP01001622.1_pt1 | contig 14386 bp, 8 predicted proteins | sample 1597311 | NCBI WGS metagenome assembly OJMP01 (sample SAMEA2452134, study PRJEB22498) | human gut metagenome | biome: human feces; feature: human gut; material: feces | place: Australia | collected 2012 | reverse complement strand
AGAAAAGGCAACAAATCTACATGATTTTGTTGCCTTTTCTTCTTTATATAACAGTTGACACTACATTTTGTACTTGTTATAATATAGTCACCAAACAACCAGCAGGGTGCTTTTAAGCTTCCCATTCTGGGGGTCATATCAGTTAATAAATAAGCTGCCTATTCCGCCAAGAACAAAGGGCAGCTTATTTATTTTTCAAATTCAGAATCGCAACTATTAATAACGCAACCGTTAATATGATCTCTAATTCTTCATATGTAGTCATAAATATACGCCCCCTTTCTGGTATTCTCCAGAACAGGAGGCAGCTACCCTGCCGGTCATAAAGCAGACCTACATTTTACAATGTTCCTCTGCCTGTCTACTATATCATGTATTTCCTTTTACTTCCACACTATTTTCAGATGATTTGATCCATTTATTTTGATAAAAAGGAGTATCTCTATTGGGGATCAAGATACTCCTTATGCACAACAATGATTGGGGATTTTTGCTGTGCAAATCCCACCTGTGCTTTTGAAGCAACGGACAATGATGCCGGGGAATACACCATCTCCGCAGGCGGGCATAAAAATAGGATACTTCTTCTTTATATTGAAGGTATCCCTCTTAATTTTTCTTATAAATGATCATTTTATAACAGCATTTACTACCAGTCGGTAATCATCCCCTTTTTTCTTTCCTGAACAAGTAGACAGCGTAAGGATCTGTCCATCTTTTTTCGGTTTCTTTTTAATAGGGTAGTAAGCGTTTTTTTCTATCGTCATAGATAACCAATCCATCCATCTGTTATCCTTCTTGTCCCCTGTGAAATCCGTTAGGTATGTTGTACTTTTATCCAGACAGTCATATACACTATATACTGTATATTTCATTACTTTTTCCGGCTGATACAGGTATATCTTGTTATATTTTTTATAAAAATCTTCTGATTCAAACTCATGAAGCGAACCAAACATAGATCTTGTACGCATATTATGACCATAAAGAATCAAATGCTTATCCTCAAACGATGTTTCTGGCTGAAGGAAGATGGAACCAGCATAACAGTATTCCCCTTTATAATCTTTATGGAGATATTCATTCCATCTGCTTCCCCGTAAAACAGGATAATCAATCCTGGTTCCCGGAACTTTTATCCATCCAACAATGTCTGGATTTATTTTTTTTAATTTTTCCCAGTCTATGCCGGGATCTTCATCACCCGTTTCCTCTGCTTTCACATCGGATTGCAGGTCTTCTAATATTTTTTGGTTTTTCCATAATGGATATTCTTCCCTGAATGCCGCCCCTATAAAGATCATTGACAGACTGATCAATACGGCAATGACCAGTAGGTAAAAAAACTCCCTTATCTTTCCCATACTGTATTTTCTCCTTATTATTTTTGTGCTGGATTTCAGTACATTTCACATATCATGAACATAACACCACATATTTATAAAATTCCCCCGTCAGAGCTATTGACATGATCCTTCTGTGTGGTCTATACTGGATTTGCTGAAAAGTTTTCAGCATGATCCAATCTCGCAGACCGTTTCAAAGACGGTCTGTTTTTTTATCCCATCTTATCCATATCAAACCAGATAGATGGATAGATTATTATATATATTATTTTATATATCTGTCTCTATATATTTTGCAGGTAACTCTCTCGTTTCTGGAACCGTAATCTCTTCGCCTTTAGAATCGTAATTTCTTCGCTTCTGGAACCGTAATCTTTTCGCTTCTGAAAAAATACAGGAACGCTAAACTACAGTATTCTCCATTTTAAAATCATGCTGTACCTGTGCTTTATAATAAAGTCCTATTGTCAGCGGGGCATTATACAGCGATGCCAACAGGTAATTATCCGGCTTTCGGATCTCTCTTGTATTCCGGTTAAGGCATTCTATGATATACTCTATATGTTGTACATTTAATGTCTTTATTCGGTTCTGTACCTCATTTACTGGGATTTCTTCCCCTGATATTTTATATGTATCCCTGTCTGAGATATAAATATTTGCCATTATCTCTATCATAGCATCTATTATATTTTTATCCGTTTTGTGCCGTTGCATCAGTATTTCATATTCTAACTGATGCCGTATCTTTTTTCTGTAAAACTCTCTCGCATGTCTTTTTTCCAGAATCGTAATTTCTTCGCTTCTGGAATCTCCCCTTTGAGCTTCCTTTCCTGTAACGCTTGTCTCTGCTATAGTTTCTTCTCTTGTATTTCCTTGCATCTTATCTTCAGGTAGGTTCTGCTCCATCTGTTCTTCTGGGACAATTTCTTTTGTACCTTCTTTATGGACGGCCGTAAAGTTCATCACATAAATAATGTCCGGCTTACCCTGGCCTCTTTTTTTCTTCTCGATCAGTCCAACTTCGGAAAGCTGTTTCATTGCTTTGCTGATTGTACGGTCACTGCGTCCCAGTTTTTCTACCAGTTGTTTCAGATTGTATGTGATATATAAACGACCAGTATCTTTTTCAATCCAGTTATTTCTCTTCCTCCAAAAGCAATGCCGGGATCTGGTAAAAGCGGAAGTTTTCTCCCTCTGTATTGTAAAAATAGTCCAATCTCATCTTTTTTCTCCTCTCTTCTCTTTTCCAATGTAAAGGGGAATATCCTGGAAAGGGATCCCCCTTACATGAAAGTATATGCTGCACACAAATAGTGTGCGAATTCTGCCTGTGCTTTTGCAGCTACGGCATGGTCTTCTCCATCCGGCAGGCAGAATGTATGTAATACTAATCTTTTATACGGACTGTCCTTCTTCGTTTACGCAGTCCTTTAGCCATTTTTCAATCAATGCCGGACACCGCAAGATTTCTTCAGGAAGAAAATAGCTGATATAACTGGAAACCCCTTTTATATCTAAAGAATTCATATATTCCTGACGGGTTAATCCAGCTGTTTCTTCCCTTCCTTCTTCCACTAACTCATCCATCGAGACAGAAACTTCCCTTCCTTCCCTGTCCGGCTTTCCGGCAGGCTCTTTGCAGTCTGTATCTTCTGTTTCTATTTCTGATACCATATCTCTTTGTTCTTCCCTCCTTTCTACAGGCTCTGGCTCTTCTTTTTCTTCTTTTGGGCAGTACTGGTCAAGCAGGGTCACATACCGTTCCCATGTAATGGATCTCTCTGAGATACTGATGTTTTTATCCGAGCAGGAGATCCTGATCTCCCCTTGTGATATTTCATATGAAGTACTCCCATATCTCCCTCTTAAGAACTTTACGAGTGCTTTTCTAGAGACAGTAGACCTGTCATATTCATCTATACCCAACAGCCGGTACGATACCCGTATCTCTACCGCACCCGGTTCTAAATTCTTCTGTTTATATTCTTCTATATCCACATTTTTTGTGATTCCCTGTTCGATCACTTCCTTCTGCATCTTTTCTGGCAGCCTCGCCAGAGTGAGTGCGGCAGATTTTTCTATCTCTCCTTCCTTAAATTTTTCCATTGCCTCTGGAAGTAAATTTCTGGAAATCTGCTGATATTCCTGTACTGTAGCCCTTGCGATCCCCATTTTTTTTGATAAGCGTTCTACCATCCTTCCTTTTTGTAAAGATGGAGGGAATTCTTCTGGATGCTCTCTTAAAAGTTTTTCCATCTCTGTGATCTCATGCATCAACTCATACGGTTTTTTCGTGTGGTATCCATTTGAAGCCATTACACGAAAACTTTCCTGCACCGCACTGACATTATTAACAATGCATGGAAGAAAAGCAAATTCTTTTAATCCCCTTTCCTCAACAAGCAATTTACAAGCCTGACAGCGCTTATGTCCTGCAATAATCTTATACTCATCTGTATCTAGCTTGCTTACTGATAAATTCTCAATCACTTCTCCTGTAGCCTGAATTAAATCTGCAAGTGATTCTATCTCTTCCTTATCACGTGCCGGACAATACTGTTCTACATTTTCTTTTAATTTTGAGTAATGTATCCATTTGATTATTCTGCGTGGATGCTGCTCTTCTTTTTTTATCTCTTCCTTGTTAAATATATTCCCAAGCTTTGCCATAACCGATACCCCCTAATCCTCAAGAAGTTCTTCCACCAGATCTACAAAATCCTGTGCTACATTACTCATAACACGATGCTTTGCCACCGGCTTATAAAGGGATAACGCATTATCAACAATCGCTGTGCGGCTGATACATGACTGTAAAAATGGATAATCATGCTTAGCGATCAGATCCTCTGAAGATAATTTCTGTGCTTTGGTGTTCGACACCATGTTTGCGAATATCTTCCACTCCAGATCTGGATTGTTTTCCAAGATCTCATGGTAAGCATCTTCCACCATTGTAAGATTATCCCGGCAGAAGTTATCAAATTTCACTGGGGTAAGGAACACATCCGCAGCATACAATGCATTCATTGTCAGCATATCAAATACAGGGCGGGTATCAATCAGGCAGACATCATAGTCTTTCTTTAAATATCCTAACGCTTCTTTCAGTCTCCACGGAGTTTTTTGCTCTGTGATCTTAACAGAGCCTTTCACAATATCTATATCCTGGTATTTTGTGCGATAGACTGCACTATTTATCCCTTTAGGATTCTCAAGAACATCTCTTACCGTTTTACTGTATCCGTTTACCTTGGCAAAGAATCTTGTACAGTTACATTGTGGATCCAGGTCAATAACTAATACTCTTCCACCCATTTCCGAAAATGTATAAGCTACGTTTACTGTTGTGGTGGTTTTTCCAACGCCACCTTTTAAATTTGCTACTACATATACTTTCATAATCAATCTCTCCTTAATTTTATCTTTTCAGAGTTAAATTTTATATAATATGTAAATAGATTTAACTCTAGGTTTTTATGTTTTCTAAATTTAATGTTATCCTGTTCATAATAAACCTCCTCGTATAATGAAAATAAAAAAAGGAACAAACCCTGATAATTAGGGTTTATTCCCAAACATGAAACGAGGGAAAGCGATGTTGCTTTCCCTCGCAGAACTTTATATATAGACTTTTACTTCAATATCTTCAAATCTGTTCGCTTTTGTATACTCTGAACGTTCAGCCATAAAGGCCTGCACATCTGCTTTAGTTACCATTAGCGTACAGAGGTAAATATATGATTGTCTATTCCTATTTCCTCTTTTCCGCAATCGCTGCCTGTGCTGCTGCTAATCTTGCGATAGGTACACGGAATGGTGAACAGGAAACGTAATCTAATCCAATTCTATGACAGAATTCTACGGATGATGGATCTCCACCATGTTCTCCACAGATACCACAGTGTAATTCTGGTCTCTGACCTTTTCCTAATTTAACTGCCATATCCATTAACTTACCAACACCATTCTGGTCAAGTTTAGCAAATGGATCGTTCTCGAAAATCTTAGCATCATAGTAAGCGTCTAAGAACTTACCAGCATCATCTCGTGAGAAACCGAATGTCATCTGTGTTAAGTCGTTTGTACCGAAGCAGAAGAACTCAGCTTCTTTAGCGATTTCGTCAGCTAATAATGCTGCACGAGGAATCTCAATCATAGTACCAACTTCGTATTTCATGTCAGAACCAGCAGCTTTGATTTCTTCGTCTGCTGTCTTAACAACGATCTTCTTAACGTATTTTAATTCTTTTTCTTCACCTACTAATGGAATCATGATTTCTGGAACGATTGTCCAGTCAGCATGTTTAGCCTGTACAGCTAATGCTGCACGGATAACTGCTTTTGTCTGCATAACAGCGATTTCTGGATATGTTACTGTCAGACGGCATCCACGATGTCCCATCATAGGGTTGAACTCTTTCAGGCTTTCAATAATAGCTTTAATAGTTTCTACTGATTTACCCTGTGCATCCGCAAGTTTCTTAATATCTTCTTCTGTCTCAAGACTTGATGCATCCACATAATTCTCAGCATTTTTAATACCTGCTGTTTTTGCAACTTTGGAAACTGTAACCGGATTATCTCCGGAAATAACTTTCACTTCAACTCCCTGCTCTGCAAAGTACTGGAATGTTTCTTTTGCCGCCTCACGGATTGGATTCGCAAGTAAGATATAGCCCAACGGTGTTACCGGCTCTGTCAGTGCTTTTCCATCAATCTCCGCTGCATAAGTACCAAATACAAGAACACGGGCACCTGTAGATGCAAGCTCTGTGATTTTTTCCTTATGTTGCTCGTAATCATCCAGAAGTACAAATTCCGGCGCTCCAAGAACATATGTCTTATCTTCAAATGTAGCACTGCTGTACTTTGTCGCAGATGAAAATCCTGTCTTGGAAATTGCTTTTGCGCCTGAAGAATGTGTAAAATATTCTTTCATTGCAGCCATTGTGATATTATCGTTTGTCATAGCTGAAACAAAATCTCCGACCATAAGACGAAGAGATCCCATCTTTTCCGTATCGTACTGCTCCGTTGGAATAAGTTCCTGTACTTTCATCGTATTTTCTGTGATCGTACCAGTCTTATCTACACAAAGTACATCAACACGCGCAAGTGTCTCAATACATTTCATATCATGAAGCAATACTTTCTGCTGTGCAAGCCGAATTGAACTGACAGCAAGTGCAACGCTTGCAAGAAGATAAAGTCCCTCTGGAATCATTCCGATCACAGCCGCTACCATTGACGTAATACTTGAATGGAATGATGCATTCTGGAATACCAGAGACTGTGCAACGAGTATGATTCCAATCGGAATGATTGCCACACCGACGCATTTAACCAATTTATCCAGCGAGCGGATCATCTCTGACTGCTCACCATTCTGCATTTCTTTTGCTTCCAGTGTAAGCTTTGAAATATAAGAATCTTCACCGACTTTATCAAGCCTTGCATGACATTGACCGGAAATAATAAAACTTCCTGACATCAGCTGATCTCCGGCATGTTTTGTAATCTCATCAGACTCGCCTGTCAGCAGAGATTCATTTACCTGTACTTCACCTGCACAAACCTGTGCATCCGCACATACCTGCGCGCCGGCTTTAAATATGACAATATCATCAACTACCAACTCTTCTGCATCAATCAACGATCTTTTACCATCTCGCACTACAGTCGCTTTCGGTGCATTTAGCATGGTCAGATTATCCAGCACTTTTTTGGCACGCACTTCCTGTATAATACCGATCAACGTATTTGCAATAATAACCGGAAGAAAGGTCAGATTCCGGAAGGATCCAACCAGACATAACAAAATAGCCAAAACAAGAAAGATTAAGTTAAAGTAAGTAAATACATTCTCATGTACAATCTCTTTCGTTGTCTTCGATGGAGGATCAACTGCCCTGTTTACCCAGCCATGAAGTCTGTGCTCCTGCACCTGCTGTGCTGTCAATCCGACTTTATAATCCGGATTGTAACGGGTTGTCGGTATCCGCTTCTCTATTTCTTCTTCAATCTCTGTTTTCTTGTTTCTGCTTCTTGCCATCTGTTACTTCCCTTCTGCTTCTTCCAACGTCTCCGTTCTCGTCAAAATCTGCATAAATTCTTCTCCTGTAATTGTTTCTTTCTCATACAGGTATTTTGCAAGCTCATGAAGTTTCTTCTGGTTTTTCTCCAAAAGATCCATCGCTGTATCATATCCGTGTTTTACGGTATCTACAACCATCTGATCAATATCTGCTGCTGTCTGCGGTGAACAACTTAAACTGCTGTCTCCTCCCAGATATGGATTGTTCTGCGTCTCAAGAGCAACCATACCAAACCGGTCACTCATTCCATAACGCGTGATCATTGCTCTTGCAAGCTTTGTTGCCTGCTCGATATCATTCGATGCGCCTGTTGTGATAGAATTAAAAATCAGTTTTTCTGCGCATCTTCCTCCGGTCAGTGTCGCGATCTTGTTGATCAGCTCTTCCTGTGTCATCAGATTCCGTTCTTCTGATTCAACCTGCATTGTATATCCCAAGGCACCTGATGTACGCGGAATGATCGTGATCTTTGTAACCGGTGCTGAATTCGTCTGTAATGCTGCTACCAACGCATGACCGATTTCATGATAAGAAACAATTAATTTTTCCTTGGAAGAAAGTACCTGATTCTTCTTCTGATATCCGGCGATAACAGTTTCAATACTTTCTTCAAGATCTGCCTGCGTTACATATTTACGGTTCTCTCTGACTGCGCGCAGTGCCGCTTCATTTACCATATTTGCAAGCTCTGCTCCTGATGCTCCTGATGCAGCTCTTGCGATTGCATTAAAGTCAATATCATCTCCAAGTCTTACTTTCTTCGCGTGAACTTTCAGAATCTCTTCACGCCCTTTAAGATCCGGAAGTTCCACCGGAATACGGCGGTCAAATCTTCCCGGACGGAGAAGTGCCGGATCAAGACTGTCCGGTCGGTTCGTTGCAGCAAGAATCACAACACCCTTAGATGCATCGAACCCATCCATCTCTGTCAGCAACTGGTTCAATGTCTGCTCACGCTCATCATTTCCACCATATCCTGCGTTATCTCTCTTTTTACCGATTGTATCAATCTCATCAATAAATACAATACAAGGTGCTTTTTCATTCGCCTGTTTGAAAAGATCACGTACTTTAGAGGCTCCCATGCCAACAAACATCTCTACAAATTCTGAACCGGAGATTGAGAAAAATGGTACATTTGCCTCTCCTGCAACTGCTTTTGCAAGCAAAGTTTTACCGGTTCCCGGAGGTCCTACAAGAAGTGCTCCTTTCGGACATACTGCACCGATCTCCGTATATTTCTGCGGGTTATGAAGAAAATCCACAATCTCTGTCAGCAGTTCCTTCGCTTCATCTTCTCCGGCTACATCCTGGAAAGTGATTCCTGTTGTAGATTCCACATAAACCTTCGCATTGCTCTTTCCGAACTGCATGAACGGATTTCCTGCTGCACCTCCACCCATCTTGGCCATCATCTTCTTTGCAAGCCACTGTCCTAATGCCCAGAAAATCAAAAGTGGTAAAATCCATACAAGAAAAAAGCTAAGAAGCGGATTCATCTCCTGCTGTGCGACTCTTCCGAATTCACATCCCGCATCTTCCAGACGATTTACCAGATTTGGATCATCAAACGTTGTTGTCTCATAATATTTCGGTTCCTCGCTATTATCTGTAAAATAAATAGTGTCTCCATTCAACTCTACTTTTGATACTTCTTTTCCCTCGACCATAGTAAGAAAGGTTCCATAATCGACTTCTTTCACCTTATTCTTTCCTAGAATATTCGGAAAAAGAAATGTGTTAAGAAGCACGAGAATAATCAAAGCAATCAAATAGTAAAAGATTAATGGCTTCTTTGGTTTCTCGACTTTCTTCATACTGTTGTTCCTCCTATTTTCTAAATTTTGCACGAACTGCCTTTATCATCTGTATAATCGGAAGATTCAATGCTGCAAGACCATACACAGTAAGTAACTGCGACAATGTCAGTGTCTGCACTTTAAAGATGTTATGCAGTCCAGGGACAGTCACGACAAGCGTGATCAGAATCATTCCAATTACAAAAGCACCGATCAGGTAAATGTTATTAAAGACTCTTTTTGTAAATACAACCGGACGATTTGATTTACAGTTAAACCCATGGAACAATCTTGAACAGCAAAGTGTTGCAAATGCCATTGTACTTGCAAGTAGTGCATTACCGTCTTTGTATCCAATTGTAAATGCAATCATGACCATGGTACAGATTGATAATCCTTCCAGTCCGATATTGATCAAAAAGTCTTTCGTTAAAATGGATTCATTTATCGGTCGTGGCTTTTCTTTCATCACATTTTTCGAATGTGGTTCCAATCCAAGAGCAATTGCCGGAAGACTGTCTGTCAGCAGATTAATGAACAACAGATGAACCGGTGCGAACGGTACCGGAAGTGCCATCAGTGAAGCATAAAGCACTGCCAGGATTGCTCCAAAATTTCCCGAAAGCAGAAACTGAATGGATGCTTTAATATTGCGATATATATTTCTTCCATTCTCTACTGCTTTAATAATAGTCGCAAAATTGTCATCTGTCAAAACCATTGCTGCAGCGTCTTTTGACACTTCGCTTCCGGTAATTCCCATCGCCACTCCTATGTCTGCCTGTTTCAGTGCCGGAGCGTCATTCACACCATCTCCTGTCATGGATACAATGTTTCCTTTTTCCTGCCATGCACGCACAATACGGATCTTGTGTTCAGGAGAAACTCTGGCGTAAACAGAAATCCCTTCCACAAAGTCTTTCAGTTCTTCATCAGACATTTTGTCAATCTCTGCACCCTCACAGGCTTCGGATTCATTTTCAAGAATTCCAATTCTCTTTGCAATGGCAGCAGCTGTCACCTTATGATCTCCTGTAATCATAATCGGACGGATTCCTGCACATTTACACTCTTCTACAGCAGCTTTTGACTCTTCTCTCGGCGGATCCATCATTGCGATCAGCCCCAGGAATATCAGATGATCTTCATCCTCCAGCGTAAGTTCCGTCTCATCTGATACTTCTTTATAAGCAAATGCAAGAACTCGTAATCCCTCTCTCGAGTATTTCTGATTCTGCTCTTCGATTACTCTTCTTGTCTCTTCTGTGATCTCATGAGTCTCCCCTTTCATCTCAACCCAGTCTGTCCGGTTCAAAAGAACATCAACTGCTCCTTTGACAATCATCGTTGGCACTCCGTTTAATGAATGCTTTGTTGCCATCATCTTACGGTCGCTATCGAATGGATTCTCACTTTCTCTTGGATACTTTACTCTGACTTCTTCCGGGTCAAGACCAAGACTGCTTCCTAAATTAATCAGTGCTGTCTCTGTCGGGTCTCCGATCTCTACACCATCAATATTCGTAGAGTCATTACAAAGAATACTGCTGATAAGGAGTCTGCTCTGAGACGGATCCCGGAGATCGATCTTGCCTGCGGAAATGCTCTGGCCATCTACATAATAATGCTCTACTGTCATCTTATTCTGTGTCAGGGTTCCTGTTTTATCTGAACAGATAATGGATACACTTCCCAGTCCTTCTACTGCCTGTAGTTTTCGAACAATTGCATGCTCTTTCGCCATTTTCTGCGTTCCAAAAGAAAGAACAATCGTAACGATTGAACTTAACGCCTCCGGAATTGCTGCAACGGCAAGAGCAACTGCAAAAAGAAATGCATTTCCAATATTCTCACCACGGAAAACACTGATTCCAAACAAAATCGCACAGAATACAAGAATTAAAATGGATAATTTCTGTCCAAACTGATCCAGGTTCACCTGCAATGGAGTCTTCTTCTCAGATGTCGTCTTCAGAAGACTTGCAATTTTACCAACTTCTGTATTCATTCCAATCTCTGTAACTACAAAAGAACCTCTTCCATACGTGAGAAAGCTTCCGGAATATACCATATTAATACGGTCTCCAAGAGGAACTTCGTCCTGTTCAATCACATCTGTCGTCTTCTCGACACCAAGACTCTCTCCCGTCAATGCACTTTCGTCAACCTTCATGCTTGCACATTCCAGAATACGTCCATCTGCTGGAATATAGTCTCCCGCCTCTAACATAATAATGTCTCCAACAGTAACTTCTGAAGACGGAATCGGGACAACCACTCCATCACGAAGAACTTTTGCTTCCGGACCGGATAATTTCTTCAGACTTGCCAGAGATGACTCTGCCTTTACTGTCTGCACAGTTCCCAGAATTGCATTCATTGTGATCACGATAACAATAACAGCTGCGCTCTCAATATCTCCCATAAATCCTGATGCGATCGCTGCTATAATAAGGATGATCACCAGAAAATCCTTATATTGCTCCAAAAAAATCTGAAATGTTGTCTTCTTTTTTCCTTCAGTCAGTTCATTCGGGCCGTATTTCCTTTGATTTTCACTGATCTGTTCTTTTGTTAATGGTTCTTCCGAGCCATTCACTTCTCTTAAAACTTCTTCTCCCGATAATTGATAATATGCTTTCACTGCCATTCCTCCTAACTGATTATTGTTCACTCTTCTTTTGTGACCCATAATCCTGATTAATCTGCAGTGCGAATAAAAAAAGAGACAATTATTGCACCGCTTCTTACATGCAATAAAAGTCTCACTATTTCATCACGATCCGGATGGACTTCTTCCATCGTATTGACGGCTCGCAAACGCTACTCAAAGCGCCAGTTACTCCCTTTTATTAAAATAAACTATACTCATTTTTCCTGATAATGTCAATAAACTTTATTTTCTTTTTAGGAAATATTTTCAGGATTTTAACATTAAAAGATCGCGGAGCGTTTTTTGCATATTAGGAAAGCACTTTCCTAATATATAAAAAGAATACCTTACAGACATTCTATCCATAAGGTATCCTTTCTATTCTATCAATCGATCAATGAAAATCTCAATCTATTTTTCTTAAATCTTAAACGATTCCCTGAGCTGTCATAGCATCTACAACCTTCTCAAATCCGGCAATGTTAGCACCTACAACGTAGTTGCCCTTGAATCCGTATCTCTCAGCTGCATCAACCATGTTATGGCAGATGTTAACCATGATGCTTTTAAGTTTAGCATCTACTTCTTCGAATGTCCAGCTCAGACGCTCGCTGTTCTGAGACATCTCAAGTGCAGATGTAGCAACACCACCGGCGTTAGAAGCTTTACCAGGTGCAAAGATAACACCATTCTCCTGCAGATACTCTGTAGCTTCGAGAGTTGTAGGCATGTTAGCACCTTCACATACTGCGATACATCCGTTTGCAACAAGTGCTTTTGCATCTTCAAGGTGAAGCTCATTCTGTGTAGCACATGGAAGAGCAATGTCAACTTTAACATTCCATACTCCTCTTCCTTCATGGTACTCTGAATTTGGACGATAGTTCTTGTACTCTGTAAGTCTTGCACGTTTCACTTCTTTGATCTCTTTGAGAGCTGCAACATCAATTCCATCCGGATCGTATACCCATCCTGTAGAATCACTTACTGTAACAACCTTAGCTCCGAGTTCCTGTGCTTTCTCAGTTGCGTAAATTGCAACGTTACCTGAACCAGAAACTGCAACTGTCTTACCTGCAAGCTCAATACCATTGAGTTTCAGAAGTTCGTCTGTCAGATACAGAAGACCATATCCTGTAGCCTCTGTACGAGCAAGAGATCCACCATAGGAAAGTCCTTTTCCTGTAAGAACTCCTTCATATAGTCCACGGATTCTCTTGTACTGTCCGAACATATATCCGATCTCTCTTGCGCCTGTACCAATATCTCCTGCTGGAACATCAGTATCAGCACCAATATATTTGCAAAGTTCTGTCATAAAGCTCTGGCAGAATGCCATAACTTCTCTGTCAGATTTTCCCTTAGGATCGAAATCAGATCCACCTTTACCTCCACCGATTGGAAGTCCTGTAAGAGAGTTTTTGAAAATCTGCTCAAAACCGAGGAATTTGATAATACCAAGGTTTACAGATGGATGAAGACGAAGACCTCCCTTGTATGGTCCGATCGCACTACTGAACTGTACACGGTATCCTGTGTTAACCTGTACCTGACCCTTGTCATCTACCCACGGTACACGGAACTTAATCTGTCTCTCAGGCTCTACCAGTCTCTCAAGAAGAGCTTCTTTACGGAATTTTTCTTCATTTGCTTCAATCACAACACGAAGAGACTCCAGTACCTCTTTTACTGCCTGATGGAATTCCGGCTCAGCAGGATTCTTCTTTACAACTAAATCAATCACTTCATCAACGTATGACATCTTAATTACCTCCTAGAATAAATAGATTGGGATTCCTATCTCCCTGATACTATTGTATCTTTCGTCAACTAATGTCTTTTCTAAAACAAGAAAAAACAGACTGACAAGCAATCTGTTATCCCAGACACCGTTGTCTACTCGTTTATTTTATAAGCTAAATGAAAGATTGTCAATCATTAATTGCATTATTTTAAAGTTTTATCACTTTAAGTTGATAAAACTGCATGAACTAATGTATCAAATTGCAATTTTCAGCATATTTAAGGTTATATGTCGAGTAAACAGATAGGAAAATGGTGGTTTTTACGCAAGTATAACGCTCCTTTTCGGTGTTCCTACACATTCCCCTTTTTGAGCCAGGCAGCTCTAAAATGCTTCGCTTTTTATCGCTGTGGCGTATCCGCCACATAGCCATAGATAGACAAAGAGGCTTTTATGCAAGCATAACGCCTCTTTGTCTATCTATGACTGCCTGACTCTGTACGAATATCAAAAAACAGAGTACTGTTTCCAGTACTCTGTCCATTTGCACATATTAGTTATATTTACGTTTTCTAGCAGCTTCAGATTTCTTTTTACGTCTAACGCTTGGTTTTTCGTAATGTTCTCTTTTGCGAATCTCCTGCTGAATTCCTGCTTTTGCACAGTTTCTTTTGAATCTGCGTAAAGCACTATCTAACGTTTCGTTTTCTTTAACGATTACATTTGACATAGTCTCACACCTA
>OJMP01001612.1_pt1 | contig 14435 bp, 9 predicted proteins | sample 1597311 | NCBI WGS metagenome assembly OJMP01 (sample SAMEA2452134, study PRJEB22498) | human gut metagenome | biome: human feces; feature: human gut; material: feces | place: Australia | collected 2012 | reverse complement strand
TATTTACAGATAAATATTATAGTTTTTTAAATGAGAGTTTATCTGAGGTAATCCAAATCAAAGCCTTTGGCTTAGAGAATATTGTATCGCAACGTTATAAAGAATATTTAAAAGAGAGGCTTCGGATTCTTTTGAAAAAGGAAGTCCTTTTGCAAAAAATAGGATTTATAAGAGGTGGATCAGGAAATATAATTAATGTTATAATTTTATTTGTTGCAGGAATGTCAATTGTTGCAGGAAATATGACTATAGGTATGTTGGTTTCGTTTTGCTCATATATGGAAAAATTTTTTGAAGCTCTTTCAAAGATTATGGAACTAAATTTGAATAAACAGGAAGTAGTGGTATCTTATGAACGAATGAATGAAATATTGAATTCTGAGAAAGAAGAGAATAATGGAATTATACTTAAAGAACCTATTCAGAAAATTCAATTTCGTCAAGTAATATTTGGATATAAAGACAATTTAGTATTAAAAAAAATTGATTTATCAATTGAAAATCCTGGATTATATTCATTAGTAGGAAGTAATGGGTGTGGGAAAAGCACAATATTCAAGCTATTAGAACGATTTTATGAATGTAAAGTCGGAAAAATTGAAATTAATCAAGTACCAATAAATAAATATTCTGCATCGGATTTAAGAAATAATATAGTGTATATGCCTAAAAAACCCTTTTTTTTACAAGGAACCATTATGGATAATCTGAAATTGGGGCAGAATGAAATATCAGATTTAGAAGTAATAGAAGTGTGTAAAAAAGTGGGGATACATAGTGATATACAGAAGTTGGAAAAGGGATATTATGAGTTGATAGAATCAGGTGGAGAAAATTTTTCAAGTGGTCAAAAACAGAAACTTGGTTTTGTAAGAGTGCTGTTGAAAAAAGCAGATATTGTGCTTTTGGATGAAGTTACTTCGGATTTGGATGGAGAAGCGGAAAGACAAATCTGTAATCAGATAGAAGAGATCGCTAAGAAGGCAATTGTATTAAATATAGCTCATAAGCCTGAAAGTATAAGAAGAAGTAAAAAAGTCTTTTTTATTCAAGGCGGGAAAATAGTCGCAGAGGGAACACATAAAGCGTTGATGAAGAATTGCGTAGATTATAAAAAAATATTTGCTAATTAATAATTAAAAAATGTGTTCGATTTTTTGATTTATTAACTAGAATTAATGAATATAAATATAAATGGAGTATATGATACAATGAATAATAGATAATAAGAAATTATCCACTAAAAACGGAACTATCAGATGAATGAAAAATATAAAGGAATAAATTTTTTAATGGAACAAAATGTTGAATATAGATAATTTGAATCTAAAAAGCAGCCTTGAAAGAGATTACTTGCAAGGCTGTTGAAACTACTATAATTGATTTATTATATTCAAGCTTTTACGAGGATGTTTGGCTTTAAGAATATCTTTTTGCTTTGTCATAGTCACATGTGTATATATTTCAGTCACATTTATTGAACTGTGTCCCAACATAGTTTGAATATAACGAATGTCAACATTCTGTTCCAAAAGTAATGTGGCAAAAGAGTGTCGAAACATATGGGGAGTAATATGTTGACGAATTCCAGCAAGATGACAATATCTATTGATCATGTTTCTTAGGCAAAGGGATGGTTTTCGGAAGTATAATTGGTTCGCGAAATCTTAATTGTAATTTGGCGAAAGGATTATGAAGTATTATTTCTTTGTATTCAAGATGATGAAAGAGAGCTTTTAAAGAAGCAATTTTTCGTTTTACAGTTTTGGGGGCATATTGTTGATGCAACTTTGCTATATATGTTTCTAAAAGGGGAACAGTAAGTTCTGAAGCTTCGATTATCCAAATTTGCTCGGAAAATTGACGTAGGTCTATACGATATGCTTTTAATGTTTGTGAATCTAAGCGTTTTTGTATTCTGCAATACTCCAAATAGTTTTCAATGGTAAATTGTTCATAATATAATCTCCTCATTTGTTTTTTCCTTAAGAATAATCGTACATCGATTTCAGAATATCGTAAATATTTAGAAGTGTTTGATTGGGAAGTATGAGGAAAGAAGTATTACTTTAAAGGAAATTACTTGTATGATGAATGAATTTTACCGTTATAAATAATTAAAATCTTTCAAATATCACAAGTATCTATTTTACATCTCAAAAAGAGGTAGAATGCAATTATGGAATAATAAAAATATTATCGCATAAGATTGACACAAAATAATAAAAATAATATAATTTATTTAAATAATAATGAAAAGAAATACCGAAAATACGAAAAGATTAGCAGATGTAGATGTAGTATATGAATTGAAAGATGGTGTTTTAATAAAAAATAAAGTAGAAGACTATCATGAAAGATGAAAAAATATGAGAACCTACATAATGAAACGTTTTTTATAAAAAGTAAAGTTATGCAATAAAAGTGATAATGATTTTTTGTTAAAAGCAACTTGATAGAAGGATTTATATCAATGAATTTGACTGAAAAAACAAAAAGGTAAAAAGAAGAAGTGTTGTAATCGAACAGATTGCAACATTTTTTTTTCGATGTTTTTCGAAAATGGTAGTTTGTCATGCATCCGGTCACCGCCATGCTCCGATTTGATTTCTATACAAAAATCAGATCGGAGGAAAGATAATGGCTTATAACAAAGCGAGTGAAGAACGAAAATGGCGTTATTGGAAGGAACAGGAAGAAAAGAAACTGCGTGAACTGGGAATGGACGAGGAAAAGATTCGGAAATTAAGACAGATGGACTGGGAAGATTTTCTGGAAGAACGCAGATACCGGGAACGGTTGGAAGAAACGATGCAGGAGATTGATACAGGAAACCCAGAGGACGGTGAACCGTTTGCAATGGATGTCCGGGAACTCTTAGATCATGTGGGAGATAGACGGTTGTATGAAGTGTTAAAGGATACGGAGCATCAGACACTGGAGATACTTTTGCTTAGTACATGGGGATATTCGATTAAGGAAATCGCAAATATTATGGGTCTTCCGAAGGATACCGTTTATACGAAAAGAAAGATTTTGCGGAAAAAATTGAAAAATTTTAAATTTTGAGACAAAAATGACGAATTTCGTCGGCTATTTAATAGGCAGGTAAATTTTGCTAGTGTACTTTGACAATCCTATACCAGCATTACAGGTACGTTCCCGTAAGTAGAAGCGTGTCAGGAAGGCGCGAGGACAAATGAAAATGACAGCAAAGAATACAAAAAATTCTTTGCTGGTGTTTTTGTTTCGAGCGAATCAGCTTTAACTGAAACAGGATCGTGGCGGTCTTTTGCGAGGATCACTTACGAGGGGATAATGATACATAGGAACTGCCAGTGAGCAGAGGATGGACTTTGGGTTGTAATCAGCAAGACCTTTAGAAAATCCATGAGCGGTGCAATGCCAAGCATCCGCCTGTAATGTTCCCGTAAGGCAATGGGGGAGTCGAGGACAAATACAACGCCAAAAAACAAAAGTATAAGAAATCAAGGAAGAATGTGTCGTTGATATCAGATACATGCGGCTGTAGGGAGAAATCCTTTACAGCCGTATTGATGTGGTATCAGCACGCATATCAGGTAACAAATTATGTATTACACAAAAGAATATTTAAAAAGAGCGCATCGTGAAATTGATACGATCTTTCGGGTACTGTTCCCGGAGCATGGAATGGCAGTAAGGGAAGAACAGATTATGTTATGCCACGAAATGCTGGATAACCTGCTGGGAAGAAACATAGCACTGTGTGACGCGGGTGTCGGTATCGGCAAGACGTATGCTTATCTGGTAGCCTGTGTTCTGATGAGAAAATATTCCCTCCTTGCAGAAGGATGTTCCCCTTATGAGCAGCGTCCGGTCGTGATATCCACTTCCAGCATTGCACTCCAGAAAGCAATTCTTACAGAATATATTCCTTTTCTCTACCGGATTCTTCAGGAGAACGGGACGATTCAGGCCCCTATTAAAGCTGTGATACGAAAAGGGAAAGAGCATTTTGTCTGCGATGAGAGGTTGGAGCAACGAATCGTTGCAATCGAAGAAAAACACAAAAATGCGTTGCAGAAAGAAGCTCTGCTGTCGTTGAAAGAACATTATGATATGGACGAAGTGTCCAGCTTAAGTGGGTTTGACAGAAGGATGGTGAGTGTACCGAAGTTCTGTTCGGGAGACTGCCCGAAAAGAGGCTCATGCAGGTATCAGCAGTATCTGGAGCGTTCCAGAGATCATGAAATGTTCATTCAGATCTGTAATCACAATTATCTGCTGGCTGATGGTTATCACAGGCTGCAGGATTACCGCCCGTTATTAAAAGACTACCGGGCATTGATTGTCGATGAAGCACATAAGCTGCCGGATGCGGCAAAGCAGATGTTCGGGAAGAGCCTCTGTTATGACGATATCCGAGAAATCTGCTTTTATCTTGGGAAAGAGTACCAAGGCCCGGAGATAAGAAAACTGTCCGGGACGATCCGTATGGTGCTGGACATCATAGGAGAAAACCACAGAACCAGATATGGGATAAAAGAAGAATTCCACATGACAGAAGAGTGTGCAATGTATTTATATGAGGGGATACAGACCATGAATAAGATCATAGAAAAATTAGAAAAGAAGATTCCAAAGTGGATCAGAAACAAGCTGGAAGAAACCAAAAGTGTGCTGGAATGCTTTTTCCATCAGGATAAGAAGTATGTGTTGCATCTGAAGCAGGACCATGACCACCGGATTATATTGTGTGCATCCAGCAGACGGATTCCACAGTATCTGGACCAGATGTTATGGAGCAGAGGAATGGGAGCGATTCTTACAAGCGGAACTTTAAAAACCGGACAGGGATTTTCCCACATTCGGAAAATGACAGGATTACAGAGAGTGCGGAGAGTCCGTGAATATGTGGCAGACTCCCCGTTTGAATATCAGAAGAACTGTCTTTTATATCTGCCCAAGAATTTGAAGACATGCAGAAGAGGAAGTCAGGAAGAGGCAGAGATGATAGCAGGCCATATCCATTCACTGATCTGTTCGACTTACGGGCATACGCTGGTGCTGTTCACATCTTATCATTTGATGGGAAACGTTTACCAGATGTTAAGGGATGAAATTCCGTTCCCGATGATAGAGGTGTGGAGACATTCACCGGAAGAGATCACAAGATTTAAACAGATGGACAATGCTGTCCTTTTTGCAGCCGGCTCCTGTTGGGAAGGAGTAGACTTCCCTGGAGATATGGTATCTTCGCTGATTATAGTAAAACTGCCCTTTGCTGTTCCTGATCCCATCAGCGAAGCACAGAAGAAGGAATATGCCAGCCTGAAAGATTATATTCAGGCAGTGATTGTTCCAGACATGCAGAAAAAACTAAGACAGGGATTCGGACGGGCGCTCCGCACCGAGACAGATACTTGTGTCGTGTCCATTTTAGACGAGCGTGCAGGAGAAGGTGGCAGGTATCATGAGGAAGTGATGTGTGCGCTTCCGAGTTGCAAGATGGCAAAAGATATCAAGGATGTCCAGCACTTTATCCGAAACCGGAAAGGCGTGGAATACTACCTGTAATCGTTCGTGGTTCTGCTACAGAAAAAGCAGATTTTGCACGAAAAGTTTGGTGGTATTTCAAGGGCGTTTTCGGTGGGATTGTTGGTATTGATGAATAGCTATTTCGGCATGAAGTGGGTATACTGTGTATAGCGTTAGAGGAAAGGAGGCAGCTTATGATATACAAGGTGGAAACGATAAAAGATGGAACAGAAAAATATTTTTTCATCAGAAATCTGGAAACAATGAGCATTGAAGAACTGCCAAGTAAATATCTAATGCATAAGATTAAATGTAAACGTTCACCAAATACAGTGAAACGCACAGCATTTTCAATCTGCTATTATATGAAATATATGGCAGAGAAAGAAATGGAACTCACAGAAGTCTATCAGTTAGATTATGAAAAACAGACAGAATACTTTGTGGAATTTTTATACTGGCTTAAAGCCGGAAACCATACAGAGCAAACGTCTGGAGAAAAGAAGTGTCCGAATGAAGGAACCTGCAACGCATACTTAAAAGATGTGTTCAGGTTCTATTTATTTATAGAGGCAGAATATGAACAGTACGGAAGTCTCAAAACCTTATCGTATAACCAGATTATAGCGGTTAATCAGGTGGGAGTAAAAAAGGTACTGCGGAATCATTCTTTTAAAGCCTATCTGAAGGAAGAGGAACATCGTGGGAGAACAGCAAAAGAAAATCAGATTATTACAATTTTACAGGCCTGTACGAACCGAAGAGATCAGCTTCTGCTGCTTATGTTAGCAGAAACCGGATACAGAATCGGGGAACTACTGGGAGTAAAATATGTCAAAGATATTGATTATAGGAATCACATGATAAGGGTATGCTTCCGGGAAGATAATGAAAATGAAGCGAGAGCCAAAAATGCGGAATACAGAAGTGCCAAGATAAGTAATGATACGTTTGAATTTCTCATGGATTATCTGGCAAAATATCGGAAAATCCTGCAACATCAGGATTACCTGTTTGTGAATATCATGGGTGAGAACATTGGAAAGCCATTAAGAGTGGACAGTGTATATGATATGTTGGACCGAATGGAAAAGAAAACCGGAGTTAAAATCACACCCCACATGTTACGTCACTATTTTGCAAATATGCGAAAGCAGGCAGGATGGGAACTGGAAATGATCAGTCAGGCATTGGGGCATAAACATTTGGATACGACTATAAAGTATCTGGACTGGCTGGATGATGAACTGATAGAAGCAAGTAATGAGTTTTATGCACAACACACTGCTATTTATGGGGCGGAACGTCTGCTGGAGTAGGGAGGTGTGAGAAATACCTATATATTTATTGCAACAGGCAGAACGCATAACAGAATCTGAAGTAGATATTGAGAAGAAAAAGCAGGAACTATATTCAGAAATTGATGCACTTGGAATAAAAAGCGATTCAAGAATTAACAAATTGAAAAAGTTCTTGGCAGATAGAAAAATCTGGCATCTGGAAGAAATGGATTATCCTTTGCGAAATTCGTATGAACAATATTTAAGAGGACAGATACGATCACAAATTGTATCTTTCTATTTGAAAATATATGATACGGTAAAACAACAACATATCTATCAACAGATGCAGACGCTAAATGGAAAGCGGATATATGAATGGAAATATCAAAATAAAATTTATTTTCTGAAGTATTATCCGGAAAAGGAAATAGCTGAGACCTTTGAAACTTCTTATAAAACAAACCTATTGGTGTGGGATTTTACACAAAATTGTTCAGAAGTTTTAAAGAAACAAATTTTTTATACGTTGAGTCGTATCATTGCCAATACTTCAATGTCTAAGGCTTATAGAAATGTCAGGTTAAAATCCTTAAAACTTCTTTATGATTCTTGTGTTCAGTTAAATATTACGGATATTGGATTGCTGGAAATGGAACAAGTGGAAACTATTTTAAAGAATTTTCCCGAAACGAGTCAACGAAGTATTTTAGGTGAATGCAGAAGAGATGCGTTTATGCAGCAGGAACAGATCCAATGGGAAGCAAATGTATGGTATCTGGAACGATTACATCTTGGAAAACATCGGATAGACGAAAGTAAATCCTTAATTAGCATTTCTTTTATGGAAGTCAAGGAAATACAGAATCGAGAAATTTTACAGGCATACATGAAATATGAACTGGGAATTACTGGACAGGCAGTCAGCACGATTGTACGAAGATTTGTATGTATTAGAAATTTTATTGAACTGCTGGAACAAGAAAAGATACTGGCGATTCATGCAACTGTCGCAGAAGTAAAAAAGTATGCAGACGGCTTGCGAGAACGGGGAATACAGGCAAAGGGATTTAATGAAAGAATTTTCGGTATCGGTCATTTTTATAAATTCATGGAAGTTAAACAGTATATTACAAGAATGCCATTCCGAATTGAATATTTCCAACAAAAAGAAGTAGTAGTACATCATGATCGTAGCGTTGAGGAAACAGTATATATGGAAATTTTGAAAAAATTATATCTTTTTCCAGAGCGATTACGATGTATGTTCTTACATCTGTGGTGTCTAGGATTACGGGCAAGCGAAGTGTGTACATTGAAAGGAAATGCTTATTATCAGCAGGGCGAGGATTATTGGATTCAGGTGTATCAGGTCAAAATGAAGAATTATAAAAGGATTCCAATCCCACAGGCACTTTATCGGATTATGAAAGTATACTTGAAAAAACATGAAATTCAGCCTGAAGAATTCATTTTTAAAAATAGCAGAGGTGGTGCTTGCCTATATGGTACATTCCGAACTCAGATGATAGAAGCGTGCCGGGAAAATAAGATTGCAAATGGAGAATATTTATTTCAATCACACGATTATCGACATACAGTAGCAACTATGTTTTATGACAGTCATGTATCACTGCAAAGTATCCGGGATTATCTTGGACATACTTATGAAGAAATGACAAGACAGTATATTGATTATATGTCACAAAGGATTGCGAAGGCAAATGATGAGTTCTTTGAAATGCAAGGAAGTAGTTTAGCGTCATGGTTAAAGAAAGAGGAAAAAGATGGAAAATGATATTATATATTTCAGAGATTTCTCCAATTTACAAAAAACAGGGACACGTAAGGATAATGGAAAATTTGATTTAACGTTGCTTCCAACGCAAGAATTAAAGGAAGAGTTTCGAGGTTATATTATGTATCGCTGCAAAAACGGAACGTTTAGAGCATTGATTCAGGATCGAACAGCTTATAATCATATTGCAAAGTTTTTGAACAGCAGAATAAATCGGAGAATCAAAAGCCTTGGAGATAGAAATCCAGAAAAATGGATATCACTTTTAAAAGGCTGGATGTTAGAACAGGGAATAACTATTGTAAAAGAAAAGAAGAGTGTGTATGGTACAGTAAGCTATGGCGAAGCAGTGACGATATTATATTTCAGAAACGTACTGAAATTTTTAGGGCCAGAAGATTTACGGGATGAGATAGAAAAAGATGTTTGGGAACTAAAAAATCTGGATATTAAAATCAGATCCAATCCAATTTATAATGTAAAAACACTGGATTTCAGAAAAATATATCAGCCAGATATCCGGGAAGAATGTAAGAAAGCTGTTTATATGAATCTGCAGTATGAAGCAATAGGAACTGTACAGGGAGAATTGACAATAATGAGGATATTCTCAGAATATCTCCAAAAAGAGTATTCCAAAATAAAAAGCTGCAGTGAAATAGACAGAGAAGTGTTGGAAGAATTTTTGATACATCTGTCAACAAAAGATACTTCCCATAGTGCGAATAGTTCTTATGTAATTTCATTAAGACGACAGTTAGAGACAATCGGAAAAATTTACAGCTATGAAAGATTGGAGCATTTATTTATTAATACGGATATTCCACCGGAAGTAAATGCAGAATTTAGAGTGTATTCTGATGATGAAATGAAACGACTGAATGCGGAAATTACACAGATGGATGTACAGATTGCAAGATGTCTTCTGATACATCAGATGCTTGGAACTAGGATATCAGATACCCTTACACTGAGACCAGATTGTCTGACGAGAGAAAATGGCCAAGATATGATTGAAATATATCAAGTTAAAACTAAAAGATATAAAAAACCGATCAGTAAAGAACTTGCAAAACTGTTACAGAGTTCTATTGAATATACACAGGAAAAGTTCGGTGATACAGAATACATATTTGTTAATGAAAAAGAACCTGACCGCCCGATGCAGTATATGGCTATAAAAACAAAAGTCATGTCCATGATACAGGAAAAGCAGTTGAAAGATGATCATGGCGAATTATTCGGGTTTGGAACGCACATGTTCCGGCACTACTATGGCGTCAAACTTACAGAAATGCATCTGGATGACTGGACGATAGCGAGACTATTGGGGCATAAAAGACTGAATAATGTACAGCATTACCGGAAAATGAGCAATCAAAGAATGGCAGACGAAACCAGAGAAGTAAGACAGATGATGAGTGACATCATATATATGAGTCTGGCAGGATGGGGTGAAGAATATGAGCAAATACGACAAGATGATTGAGGAAAATCAGAGAAAAAGTAAAGAGAAAATTGAACTGGCATTGCAAGCAATACAAGATATGCTGGCAAATAAAGAACGTATCAGCGTTCCAAAGCTGATGAAGAAAACTGGATTGTCGAGAGGATTCTTTTATAAAAATCCAACCGTCCGGGATACATTGAACCAAGCAGTAGAGCAACAGGCCGGAATGATAGATCCAAGAAGAGAAATTCTGAACATGGCGATGGAAAAACAGATTGAACTGTTGAACCAGAAGGTGGCAGCTCTGAGCAGAGAAAATAAGGAACTGAAGAGAAAGAACGAAAAGTTACAGAAGGCATTACGGAAACAGGATTTGAATTTTATTAAGAACTTATAACATTGAAAATAATAAGATGGAAGAGATGTGTGCAGACACATCTTTTCATCGTTGAGGATAAAATATATAGAATGAGAATGGGATTGTTTTATGGTATACTAAAAGTGAAATGCTAACTTTGATATGAGGTATAAAACAATATGACAGAAATACAAATTAAAAATTTAATTAAAGAATATGAAAAAGAATATATTGAGTTTATGGAAATTGAGAAATTACCACAGTATAAGATAGATTTTTTTGAAATTAATGTTGAGGAAAGCGATGCAGCAGGATTCGCTTCAGCCGCCCAAGCTTACTATAATACGAAAACAAATGAACATATATTAAGGATATGCAAAAGTTCGGAAATACCAAGGTATATTGTGTTTCATGAATTTACGCATATTTTAGATACGGAAATGTATGCAAAGCAAGATTCTTGGAAATATATGGCTTTGTCTGGTTATACAGAATATCATGCAGCACAAGTTGAATTGATGATAATGTTAGGAGCAGATAGTATACAAACTCAAGATTTTTCATTTACAGTTGATGTTGAAATAGGTAATAGTACAGTTAGGAATTACCTAAACTCAAGACATCAATTAGTAGTGAATATGATGAATAGAACAGATTTTCCAAGAGATATTGAAGCATTAAAAACAACGGTAGGTGTGCTATATAATTATTTTGGAGTGCGTTCTATATGTAAAATGTATGCGAAAGATTATACTGAAGAAGTGGATAACACAATTATTATTCAGAAACTTTCAAAAGTATTATTTGAAGAGATAAATAGCTTTATGGTTGGATGGTTTAATGAAGCACAAGTAGAGCTGAGCTTTGTGTCATATATGAAAATAATGTGGCCTATGCTTCAAAGCTATTTTGGAAAAGAATGAAAGATAGTAACAGTAAACACAGTTTTGTATACCGTTAAACCCAGTAAAATCAACGCATGAGGGGAACTGGCTACATTTTAGTTTCCAATCTGGTGGTATGTTGCACCGACAATTATTAACACATTCCTGGAAAGCTATGACTTCGCTGGAAAGAAGATCGCACTTTTTGCCACATCAGGTGGAAGCGGATTTGGGAAAACAGTATCCAGACTGGAAGGTTCTGTGGATAAATCGGCAGAATTCGTATCAGAGAAACTGTTAAACAGAGCAGGTAAAGCGGAGATTGAAAGCTGGCTGAAGAGCTGGATGTAAGAAGCAGGAAGCCTTTTCGGTGATGCAGGAGATAAAATGTATCTGATATCGGTGTATTTTGATGACAAAAGTAATAAAATAATTTCCAATTATATAAATAAAATTGCGCAAAAGACGGGAAATACGTTTATGACAGATAATCATGTTCCACCACATCTGACAATTATGTCTGTAGAGGTAAGAGAGGAAAAAAAATTGACAGAAGTGATGGAACAGTTGGAGAGGTCCCTGACCAAAGGGCAGATCCAGCTGGTCTCGGTCGGAGTGTTATTGCCGTATGTATTGTATGCGGCACCGGTTCTGAATCTGTATCTGGAAGATATGATCGAACAGGTACATGATATGGTAAAGCACATTCCGGAGGTCAGAATGAGCCGGTATTATCAGCCTATGCAGTGGCTTCCGCATATCACACTGGGAAAGAAGCTTTCAAAAGAACAGATGCAGGAAGCCTTTTCGGTGATGCAGGAACTGTTTGTGCCGATGGAAGTGACGGTGGCAGAGATCGGATTTGCGAAGACGAATCCGCATCAGGATCTGATAAGAGTAGAATTAAATGACTGATCGATAAAAAAGAGCATGAAGGAATGCAGAGGATATCGAAAGATGATCCCGGCATAGAATTCATGCTTTTTTTATATTATGACAGGATATTCTGCGTTATAATAAGTGAAAGAATCAGGAGATTGAAAAAGAATATGCAGCAACTCATATAAAAAGAAAAACATGGAAAGCCGGAATGTTATGAAAAAGTACATAGGTATATTAGCAAAAATAACAGGATTCATACTGATTGTGATTCTGGCGGTGAATATCATTCTGCCGCTGATAAAAAGAAATCCGGATGCAGCTTATGAGAAAGAACTGGAACAGACTACATTTACGGAAGAAACGATGAAGGATGTCGGCGGAAACCAGGCGGGAAAAAAGAATGCAGAGCGGATCAGATGTATTGATGACAATGAAGAGGCTCTGTTGTGGCGGCTCCGTATGATCGGAAATGCGAAAAAAAGTATTGTGTTATCCACATTTGATCTGCGTCCGGATGACAGTGGTACGAAGATCATTGCGGCATTGTATACGGCGGCAGAAAGGGGTGTGCAGGTACAGATATTGATCGACGGGATCTATCAGAAGCTCTTTCTGGAAAAGAGTCCGGTGTTTCAGGCACTGGCAGCACATCAGAATATAGAAGTTGGAATCTATAATCCAGTCACGAATCTTATGCGTCTGAATTACCGGATGCATGATAAGTACCTGATCATTGATGAATCGATGTATCTGCTGGGAGGACGCAATACCAATGATATCTTTCTGGGAGATAAAAAGACCAGAATTAATGTAGACCGGGATATTTTTGTATATGAAGAGACACAAGGAAAAGGGGAATCGCTGCAGGCACTCGAGAAATATTTTGATACCATATGGAATGAAGCACAGGTCAGGAAAAAGAAGAAAACATATGCTGCATCTTATGAAGAAAAGTATAAAAGCGAATACCATCAGTTGAAAGAACGATACCGTTCATTAAAAGAGAAGTATCCGGATATCGAAAACTATGAGCACTGGGAAGACGATACATATGAAGCAGATAAGATCACACTGATCGATAATGGAACGCAGACGGCTAGAAAAAGTCCGAAAGTTCTTCAGGCGATCGGGTATATCGCCGGACAGGGAGAAGAGGTGGTCATCCAGACTCCGTATGTGATCTGTAATTCCTATATGTATCAGAAACTGAAGCAGATATCGGAAAAGGCAGATCTTAAGATTGTACTCAATGCAGTGGAAAAAGGTTCGAATCCATGGGGATGTACGGATTATCTGAACCAGAAAGAAAATATCCTTGGAACAGGTGCGACGGTATATGAGCTGATGAATGCCCATGCAGTACATACCAAGACGGTTCTGATAGATGATAATATATCCATTGTGGGTTCGTACAATCTGGATATGCGGAGTACGTATCTGGACACGGAACTGATGCTGGTGATCGAAAGTAAACGTTTGAATGAGGAAATCCGTGATACAGAAAATGTTTATATTGAGAAAAGCAAAGAAGTAAAAACAGATGGTACGGAGACGGAAGGAAGTCTGTATAAGAAAAAAGTACTGACACCGGAAAAGAAGCGGTTCTATGCATTTCTGAAAATTATTATCAGACCATTTCGGCATCTGTTATGAGCAGATAGTGAAAGGAATACATTCGTTTCAACGATAAGAATTGGAAAGTAAAAGGAAAAGAAACAAAATGATTAACAGAGAAGACATGCTGGCACTGACCAGAAGAATGACAGTTAAGAGAACATCTATGACCAGAATCGCCGGAGGATATCTGGACATGGATGGGTATATAGACGGGACATTTAACACGGGATTTTTAAAATTGAGCCCAGATGAGAAAGAAAAAAATTTACAAATAGCAAAAGTAATCCCATTTGCAGATACGAATCAGAATCTGAAAGAATATGCATTTTCCAGTGAGAAGATGAAAGGTGACAGTATGTGGAAGCTTTTAATGGGAATGCGTGTGTGTGGACTGAAAAATGATGCATTAATGGAGACCTTTTATGAGATTGTCGGGGAACAATATCAGGCAATGGGAGATTATGCGGTCTATGTATTTCATGACAGGTATGACATTCCGGCAAAGGGCAAAGATCATGTCCGCCAGGGGGAATCCGAGGAGATGTTCGAATATCTGATCTGCGCTATCTGTCCGGTGAGTGGAGACTATGAGCCCGGAGAACCGGAGTGCGGCTTTCTTTTCCCGGCATTTATGGATGGCGCAGCA
>OJMP01001609.1_pt1 | contig 14452 bp, 12 predicted proteins | sample 1597311 | NCBI WGS metagenome assembly OJMP01 (sample SAMEA2452134, study PRJEB22498) | human gut metagenome | biome: human feces; feature: human gut; material: feces | place: Australia | collected 2012 | reverse complement strand
ATTTTCACGTCATAAAATGTGGTATCCGCCGTTTAATACGGGTGCAGGATATGCAATGGGTATAAAAGCCGGTGCGGAAATGACGACATTTGAAATGCGATTTATAGCACTTCGCTGTAAAGACACAATCGCCCCTACAGGTACTTTGGCACAAGGTGCGGGTGCAAAGCAAATAAATTCGCTCGGAGAGGTTTACGAAACAAAATACGGTCTTACAACCTCTGAGAGAGTGTACGGAACAGTGAATGAAAATATTGAGGGCAGAGGTCCTTGCTATCTTCGTACAGAGGGTATATCCCAAGAGGCAAGCGAGGATTTGAAAAAGGCTTATCTGAATATGGCACCGTCACAGACTCTTAAATGGATTGAAAGCGGTAAAAATCCGTCAGAGCAAAATGTTGAGATAGAGGGTACAGAGCCTTATATCGTAGGCGGTCACACCGCAAGCGGTTATTGGGTGGATACAAAGAGAAGGACTACCGTAAAAGGATTGTATGCCGCAGGTGACGTTGCAGGCGGTTGTCCGCAGAAATACGTTACAGGTGCTTTGGCAGAGGGTGAAATCGCGGCACTTACCGCAATTTCTGAACTTGGCGAAATAAGTGCGATTGACGAAAGTGACATTGAACGTCACCTATCGGAAGTTACAGATTTCCTTTACGGAAACATTGACGGAACATTCACGACAGAACAGCTTGAAGAGGCAATGCAGACCGTTATGGATTCGTATGCAGGCGGTATCAAGACAAATTATCGCTTTAATGAAAAACAGCTTGACATAGCCGATACGAAAATTCGTCAAATCTATCAGCTTTCAGAAAAACTTCACGCAGAAGATTTTCAGGAGCTTATGTATATATACGAACTTCGTGAAAGACTTGTCGTTGCAAGGAGTGTTATAGCACACCTTAAAGCGAGAAAGGAAACACGCTGGCACAGTTTTGCGGAAAATCTTGATTATCCGAATAAGGATAACGAAAACTTTAACAAATACGTCAATTCACGTCTTAAAGACGGTGAAATAGAAATTATACTTCGTGACCTTGTGGAAGGGGGCAGAACATATGAGCATAATGATTGATAAAAGCAAATGTATAGGTTGCGGTAAATGCTGTATGGTATGTCCGGGAAGTCTTATAAAAAAGGACGGAGATAATAAAGCATTTATAAAGTACCCGAAAGATTGCTGGGGCTGTACTTCATGTATCAAGGAATGTCCTATGCACGCAATATCGTTTTATCTCGGTGCGGATATAGGCGGTATGGGAAGTAAGGTACATACAGAGGAAAACGGCGATATTTTGAAATGGGTAATTGAAAAATATGACGGCACGGTTTCCGAAATAGACATAGACAGAAAAGAATCAAATAAGTATTAAGGGACACTAAAAGGAGGGACACTAAATGAGTGAATTATCACATCTTGATGAGCTTGAAGCAGAAGCAATATATATTATAAGAGAGGTAGCGGCAGAGTGTGAAAAGCCTGTAATGCTATACTCAATCGGTAAGGACAGTTCAGTAATGCTGCACCTTGCAATGAAGGCGTTTTATCCTGAGAAACCGCCGTTCCCGTTTATGCACATAGACACAACTTGGAAGTTTAAGGATATGATTAAATTCCGTGACGATACTGCAAAGAAACTCGGTATTGAAATGATTGTGTATTCAAATGAGGAAGGTATAAAGCAAGGTATCAATCCGTTTGACCACGGTGCTGCTTATACTGATATAATGAAAACACAGGCATTAAAGCAGGCGCTTACAAAGTACGGCTTTACAGCGGCATTCGGCGGCGGCAGACGTGATGAAGAAAAATCACGTGCAAAGGAAAGAATTTTCTCATTCAGAAATGAGGCACAGGCTTGGGACCCTAAAAACCAACGTCCTGAAATGTGGAAACTTTACAACACTAAGATTAACAAGGGCGAAAGTATGAGAGTATTCCCAATTTCAAACTGGACAGAAAAAGATATTTGGCAGTATATCAAGCGTGAAAAGATTGATATTGTACCGCTTTACTTCGCGGCAAAAAGACCTGTTGTTGAACGTGACGGTAATCTTATAATGGTTGATGACGACAGATTACCTCTAAAAGAGGGAGAAGTGCCTGAATACAAATCGGTAAGATTCAGAACACTTGGCTGTTATCCGCTTACAGGCGGTATAGAATCGACTGCTGATACGCTTGACGAAATTATTGAAGAAACACTAAGTGCGGTATCTTCCGAAAGAACTTCAAGAGTTATAGACAATGAGGCGGCAGGAAGCATGGAACGCAGAAAAAGGGAGGGTTATTTCTAATATGAACGGATTACTTAAATTTATAACTTGCGGAAGCGTTGACGACGGTAAGTCAACACTTATAGGACATATCCTTTACGACTCAAAACTTCTTTATGCCGATCAGGAGAAAGCGTTGGAGCTTGACAGTAAGGTCGGCAGCAGAGGCGGAGCGATTGACTACTCACTTTTACTTGACGGACTTATGGCTGAAAGAGAACAAGGTATAACGATTGACGTTGCATACCGCTATTTCACAACCGATAACAGAAGTTTTATCGTTGCCGATACACCCGGACACGAAGAATATACAAGAAACATGGCAGTAGGTGCGTCATTTGCGGACTTGGCTGTAATTCTTATCGACGCGTCACAAGGCGTGCTTGTTCAAACAAGACGTCATGCGAGAATTTGTAAGCTTATGGGTATACGTTACTTTGTGTTTGCCGTAAATAAGATGGACCTTGTAAAGTATGATAAAAATGCTTATGATAAAATCGTAGGACAGATTGAAGAATTGAAAAACGAATTGTCACTTGAAAACGTTAAGATAATTCCGTTGTCTGCAACAGAGGGTGACAACGTAACGGTTAAATCGGAAAACATCACTTGGTATGACGGCGAACCGCTTTTGGAATATCTTGAAAATGTAGATATAAGCGAAGAAAATGCGGAACAGGGATTTTATCTCCCTGTACAGAGAGTCTGCCGACCGAACCACACATTCAGAGGTTTTCAAGGTCAGATTGAATCGGGCAGCATAAATGTCGGTGACGAGATTACAACATTGCCGAGCAATGAAAGTGCTCATGTAAAAGAAATTTATGTAGGTGACAAGAAGTCAGAAACTGCATTTAAAGGTCAGCCTGTCACAATTACTCTTGACAAAGAAGTTGACGTTTCAAGAGGGTGTGTGCTTGTAAAGGGTACAAACCTTGCACCTTATAAGCGTCTTACAGCGTCACTTTTGTGGATGGACGATGAGCCTTTGACAGTCGGAAAAGACTATCTTGTAAAGATTGGTACAAAGACAATCGCCGGTATAGTCGCAGGTATTGATTATGCGATTGACGTTAATACAGGTGAGCATATCAATGCGGAAACAATAGGCAAAAACGGTATTGCGGTATGCGAAATCTTGCTTACGGAGGCTGTTGTTGCAGACTTGTTTGACGAACACAGAACACTCGGTGAATTAATTCTTATCGACCGTGTGACAAATATGACTTCGGCTTGCGGTGTTGTTGACGAACTTAAAGAAAAGGGCGGTTCTTTCTCGGATAGAGCATCGTTTAAGTTTGAAAACCTTGAGGCAAGAGGCGATATTTTTGAAGAATTCTATTACGATCCACAGAGCTTGTCAGTACTTAAATATCAACCTGTTGACAAGACTTATACTGTCGGTGACGAAATTCCGACAGAGGGTGAAAGCTATAAATATCCGGACAGCTTTGATATAATTGTACTTCGTGACGGCGTTACGGTTAAAATCAGAAATAAGAAGATAGGCGATATTATCGAAACAAAGAATTATGAATATGACGGTTATCCTGTCATTAACGGACGCGGTTTTGAAATTAAGGCTGATTCAAGAGAAAAAGTTGTGAACTTCCTTAGGGAATATGCAACAAGAGATGATGAAAACAAATTCTTTGAAAAATGGTTAAACTTCAATACATACAGAAAAGTTACCGTAAAATAAAACCATAACGGTTTTGGATATAATCAGAAAAGGCTGTCGGCGAAATGCCGACAGCCTTTTGTATTACATAATTTTAGCGGAAACAAGTTCTTTTTCATTATCCGCAACAAATTTTGAAAAAACGTAAAGCATTGCAAGAAGTGCTTTATCGTCGATTTCATCACATGAAATTTTGTGATTTGTAATCAAACCTTTGAGTTTGTTATTTATCAGAATATCGAATTTATTGAATTTACTTCGTCTTATACAAAGTTCACCGAAAAAGCTTTCAGCCTCAATATAAAATTCAATCGGGGGTGTTACGAAAATATCGTAAAGTTTCTTTAAAGCAGAGCCGTTTGTTTCGGTGTCGTTCCATTTGTAGTCTGCCCATGCGTAAAATTCGTTTTGTGTTTCGTGTTCGGTAAAGATGTATTTAATGCGTTTGTCGAGCGGTTTAGGGTCGATTTTTACGGAATAAACAATTTCACCGCTGCTGTTACAGACAGAATATTCACCGTATGTTTTCAGGTTTTTCTTTATTATAAAGTCTGTTTGATTTTCGGTATTTAATATATATGATTTAAAAAATATTTTCTTTATCTTCAATTCCATAAAACAACAACTCCGTTCGTAAAAATTGTTTTTATAAAAATTATATAATATATACGGTTAAATGACAATACAAAAAAATTAAAAAAATTTCCTATATCAAATTGACAATAAAAAAAATATGTGTTATGATTAAACCTATCGGATAAGTATGATATAAAAATACGGTGTGAGAAGGGGATTATATGTACAAGGTATTGCTTGTTTTTAAAGATGAAAATATTTCTGAAAAGATAAAAAGAATGAATATTTGGGGCGAAAATTCGGAATTTGAAATATCGGCGGTCGCAAAAGACGGTGCGGCGGCTTATGATGAGGTAAAAAAACAGCACTATGATTTGGCAGTCATGCAAACGGATATTGACGGAATGGACGGACTTCAGCTTTTAAGGCACATCAGAGGTGAAAGGCTTTGTTCGTGCGTGGTGCTATTCAGCAGTGAGCCGAATTTTGAAAACGCAAGGCAGGGTATAATTTACGGTGCGTTTGATTATCTTACCGAGCCTTTGACTGAAAAGTCGTTCTGTTCGATTTTCAACCGTATAGAGAACAGAACTGACAAGGAGGAAGAAGTTTATCATTCCGAAGAAATACTCAGTTGTATAGAACAGCACGGCGGCAATCTTGAAAAACAGCTTGCAGATACACGCACTGATATATACAATATGGCTACGGATAACGTGCTTGCGGAAAATGCGGTTATCAGCACATACGACAATGTTGTAAACGAACTTTTCAAGCAAAACGAATGGCTTGATTTGTATATTCCGCATATTGATGTCAAGGAGTATGTGGGGATAGAGAGAACCGAGGACGCCGAAAGGGCGGTTATCGAAACTGCAAACGAAGTGTGGGAATTATATCCCAAAGTTCAAAATCCGCAAATGCAGGATGTTATATTATACATATTGAACAATCCGGAAAGTGACCTGAAACAAAAGACTATTGCGTCTAAGCTGTATATGAACAGTTCGTATTTAAGTACGGTGTTCGCAACACAGACAGGTATGCGCTTTGTGGATTATATCACAACTGTACGCTTAAAACGTGCAGGGTGGTTACTGAAAAATACGGAAATGAAAATCACCGAAATCGCATTAAGACTTGATTATAAGGATGTCGGATATTTTTCGCAACTTTTCAAAAAGCAATACGGCATTGTTCCGTCACAGTACAGGTTGCCGGATAATTATAATTATCAGATTTAAACTTGTATAAAGACGGATTTAATAGTATAATGTCACTAAAAAGAAAAAAGGAGCGAATTAATGAAACTGAAAAATATATTGATTTTAATACTTTGTATAGTGCTTTGTCCGCCGATAGTAATGGCGGTAAGTGACAATACGGTGTACACCGAATTTACCGGCGGAAACAGTTCGAGCACGGGAAACGGAACAGAACAATCACCGTATAATCTGTTTGAGGACGCATTAAATGCCGTTGAGGACGGCGGTACAATATGTGTCGGCGAAAAAGGCGCATTTGTAAACAGCAGTGACGATAAACCGCTTGTAATAAACAAAAACGTTACAATCACTTCAAAAAGCGATACCGCACCTGAGATTTCAATACGCAAAGCGGGTGTGGTTTTGGGCGGAAACGTGAGTTTTAAAAATGTGGTTTTGTCGCTTGTAAACGGCAATCACGCACTGATTGCGGCAAACGGATATACACTTACGCTTGACAATGTTACATATTTTCAAAATACAAGGGAAGTACATATTGTAGGCGGTACGTTGTACGACAAAAACGGTGTGAGCCTAAGTCCGACTGCCGGAGAAAAAAGCAAGATAGTTTTAAACGGTAATAAAACGCATTTCGGAAATATCTATGCCGGAAGTATCAACGGCAGTTTTGATAAAGATGTTGAAATTGATATAAACGGTGTGACTGGTAAAAATATCGGCAAGGTGTATTCTTGCGGAGCGAAAGAAGGTTATTATAATTCCGATAATTTTCTTGATCCGAATAATGAGCCGACCGCACCGACTGCCGATTCGGCAGTGTACGGAGTGACGGGCAATGTGAATATTAATTTAAACAACAGCCCTATTTGCGAGATTGACGGCGACTGCGGGAGTGGCAGAGCAAATGTCAGTGTGGTAACGGAGTATCAGTACAGCAGTGCATTGAAAAATATAGGTTTGCTTACGATTGACAGCGGAATGCTTGAGCTTATCGAGATTAATGACGATGTCAACGTAAAGATTAATTCAAACGGAATTTTGAACATGTCAAACTTGGGTGAATGCAGTGTAAATGATTTTTACGGCGGAGGTACACTTGTTTTGGCAAAGGGCGGATTGCTTACGGTAAACGGTACACTAAGCGGTGTGACAGAATTTCAAACTTCGGGCGGAGTAAATTCTTCGGGTATTGCCGAGTATGACAGGTTATATATTAAGACATCAAAGGGTGACGGAAGTTTTACTTTCAATCCGTATGCCACTCAATCTGATATGACGCTTGACAAGACGGTGGGCGGCTTTAAGACGAGCACTAAAACGAAAGAAGCTGTTGTTTTGAAAAGTTTTGGGATAACAGGGAGTGAATTTAATGACACTTCGCTTGAAGTTAATCAAGGTTATTTTGATATTCCGATTGAAACTGAATTTGAGAGCAGTGGATTTTGTGATATAAGTATGGTGCCGCTTGTTTATACCGTTTCGTATAACGGTGAAACATACGGTCCGAGAAATTCGACAGTGACAGAGGACGGAAATTATGAGGGTGATTTTGCGGAGCTTAATATGTGCTTTGCACCTATAACGGACAATATAAGCGTGTCGAAACATTCGTCAACGATTGGATACATGGATGACATTGCAGAGGGCGTGTATGATGTGACGGTTACTGCACCGACTGCAAGCGGAAATGTTGAATGTAGCTTTAAACTGATTGTCGGAGATGTGACACCGACAGCAACACCAACAGTTGAACCAACGGCAACATCAACCGCCGAACCAACGGCAACACCGACAGTTAAGCCGACAACCGAACCGACGGCGGCACCGACTGTAAGCAACAAAGTTGAGTTTACAAAAGACGGTGACAGGGTTAATGCGAAAATTATATTAGACAAGCAAGTGTCGGCGGAAAATATAAAAATGTATGTTGTATACAAAGAAAATGATGTTTTGAAACGAGTTGAAACGGTGAACGTAAATGATGATTTAACGGCAGAATTTACAATATCGAATGAACTGAAAAATGCAGAAATATCGGTTTATATATGGAATGACAAAATGAACCCGTATATGGATATACAACAAATAACGAGCCTGGCGACAAAATGTCGCCAGCTCCAAAAATCACATCTCGCGATGTAATTTTTGAGTATTTTTAGAGAAAAAATCATAAAGTTTCTCCAAAGTCGAAACTTTAGATTTTAAGTCATTTCTGCCGCGCATGTCGTCAGAAATGATTTTTAATGAGGTTAGCACCTCAAACTCCAAAGAATAAAGTAGACAAAACCATAATGGTTTTGTCTATAATCTCAAATGACGACAGAGCAGTCGTCACTTTTTTAATTTGATGAATATTTGTTTATTTAGTGCGAAAATTCCGCATTTATATTTGAATTTCATACTTGTATTTTTAAAAACAAGTTTTCGGTACATCAAACGAAATTGTTTATAAAGCTCTTTGATTTTATCGTTTTCTCCTAAAATGCCGTAACCTTTAATGATACTGTACATTGCCATAGAAAGAGCCTTTTCGGCGAGGGCGTATTCTTTTTTGTTAAAGAAAAATTGACAACGGTCAAGCATACCTTCGGCGGCGTTTAGGTTTTCGGTTTTAAACTGCGTGTGCATAATACTGCCCTCACGCTGAAGATAAAAATAAAGCGGTTTTTTTGAAACTGCGATTTTACTGCATTGACTTATGATGTGATGTACGGCAAATTCGTCCTCATGCAACGTATTAAGCGGAAAACGAACATTATTCCAAAGATGACTTTTATATAACTTTGCCCACAAGGTGACGTAATAAATTCTTGTGTCGGTGTAAAAATAATTCCAAAATGTATCGGTTGATATAATTCCGTCTGTGACAGTTACGTTTTCCTGCGGAGAGAGATTGCCGTTTTCGTCTACACTGGTGTAACCGCACATTGCTATATTGGTATCACCGATATTTTCTGAAAGAAACTCAATCATATTCGGTGCGATATAATCATCGGAATCGACAAACGTTATATAATCGCCGTGCGTATTGTCAAGACCGATGTTTCGTGCGGAAGACACACCTCCGTTAGGCTGGTGGATTACCGTAATTCTGTTGTATTTTTCGGCAAGACTGTCGCATATTTGCGGTGAATTATCCGTTGAGCCGTCATCAATAAGTATTATTTCGAGATTTTTATATGTTTGGTTAAGTATGCTCATAACACATTTTTCGATATATTTTTCAGTGTTGTATACAGGCACTATAACGCTTATCAATTTCATATTTTTCACCTACCTTTTATAATTAAGATTATAACTGATTATAATAATTAAGTCAACAAAATCATAAATATAACACACACAACGAAATACAGAAAGGATATGAATATATTATGTTTCGAGGGTATAATTTAAAACAAAAAGAAGTTGTGAATATAAAGACGGCAGAGCGGCTTGGACGAATCAGTGACGTGGAGATAAGCGAGAGTACGGGGAACATCGAAGCTATAATAGTTCCGCGAAAAGGGTGCTGTTTGGCAAGGCTTTTCGGAGGGGGTGAACTTGTCATTCCGTGGAGCGCTATTGAGGTGGTCGGAGAAGATTTGGTTCTTGTGCGATTTTTTGATATTGATAATGAAAAATTATCTTGAAAAAAATTATCGAATAGTATATAATAATACCATAAATACTATACATAAAGGAGAAACACAAATGAGATGTCCATATTGCGGATTTGCCGAAAGTAAGGTCATTGATTCAAGACCTACCGAAGAAAGCAATTCCATCAGAAGAAGACGTGAGTGCTTAAAATGTCAAAAGCGTTTCACTACATACGAAAAGCTTGAGGCAATTTCGCTTGCGGTTATAAAGAAAGATCAGTCACGTCAGCAGTATGACAGAGGAAAAGTGTTAAAAGGAATAATTACGGCTTGCGAAAAACGTCCTATATCTCTATCGCAAATGGAACAGATTGCGGACGATATTGAAAGCGAATTGTATCAGTCAATGACGCGTGAAATCGAAAGCACCGCTATCGGTGAAAAGGTTATGGAAAAGCTTAAAAAACTTGATGAAGTTGCTTATGTACGTTTTGCGTCTGTATACAAAAGTTTTGATGACATAGATACGTTTATGGCAGAATTGCAGGGACTTATCGATGATAAAAAAGATTGATTTGCATACGCATTCAACTGCGTCCGACGGTACGTTTGCTCCGTCGGAGGTTGCGCATAAAGCACATAAAACAGGACTCAGTGCCGTCGCACTTACAGACCACGATACGATAAACGGACTTGCCGAGTTCAAACGTGCTTGCGGTGAATACGGAATTGAGGGTATATCCGGCGTTGAAATAAGTGCAAAGTACGAAAAAGAAATGCACATAGTCGGCTTGTTTATTGATGAAAACGATACGGAACTTGCCGAAAAACTTGACGAACTAAAAAATGCAAGAGAAGTGCGTAACAAAAAAGTACTTGAACTTGTGAACAGGCAAGGTATGGAAATATCGGTTGACGATATACTGTCGCAAAAAGACGGTGCAACGCTTTTGAATACAGGCAGAGCACATATTGCCCATGCTATGGTGAAGAAGGGATATGTTGCGTCAGTAGACGAGGCATTCAAAAAGTATCTCGGCAAGGGTATGAGCTGTTATGTTCCGCGAAAAACGTATTCGCCTAAAGAAAGTATTGAAATGATTAAAAATGCAGGCGGTTTGGCGATTTTGGCACACCCTGTTTATATTACGGAAGATTACGACAAATTGTATTCGCTTTTGAAACAATTAAAGGAATACGGACTTGACGGTACGGAATGTCTATATAACTGCTATTCCGAAGAATTTTCAAAAATGTGTTTTGATATATGCGATAAATTAGGACTTGTAAAGTCCGGAGGAAGTGATTTTCACGGCGGTAATAAGCCTGATGTGGAGCTTGGAAAAGTTTCGGGCGGTTATGTGCCTTATGAATTTTTGCTGAATATGAAAGAACAAAGGGGTCTAATGTAATAGACCTCTTTATTTGTAAGAAAGGACTTGATAAAATGGAACGAACTATTGCGGCAATTTCCACTCCGCAGGGTAACGGCGGTATAGCCGTTATAAGAATAAGCGGTAATGACGCTGTTAAAGTTGCGGACAAGGTTTTCTTCGGAAGTAAAAAACTTGCCGATTGCGATACACATACCGTTCATTACGGTTTTATAAAAAATGAAAAGGGAGAAAAGGTTGACGAAGTGCTTGCAACGGTTATGCTTGCACCGAAAACTTTTACGCGTGAAGATGTTGTGGAAATCAGCACTCACGGAGGAAGTACAGCGTCAAGAGCGGTACTTGATACGATTATAAGAGCAGGCGCGTATATGGCAGAGCCCGGTGAGTTTACTAAACGTGCATTTTTGAACGGACGTATAGATTTGTCACAGGCAGAGGCGGTAATTGATATTATAAATTCAACAAACGAACTTGCACAGCGAAACGCACTTTCACAGCTTGAGGGTTCACTTTCAAAAGAAATCGAAAATGTAAGAAATGAGCTTGTTCACCTTGCCGCACAAATGCAAGTCACGATAGATTATCCGGATGAAGATTTGGAGGATATTACGACTGACGATATAAGAAATGTTGCGCATGACTGCAAAAACAGAGTGAATAAACTTTTGTCAACCGCCGACAGCGGTAAAATATTGCGTGACGGTATAAAGACGGTTATAGTAGGCAAACCGAACGTTGGTAAATCGTCACTTTTAAATTCGCTTGCAAGAGAGGAAAGAGCGATTGTTACCGACATTGCGGGAACAACACGTGATGTTATAGAGGAATATATCAACCTTGACGGAATACCTCTTATGCTTATCGATACGGCAGGTATAAGAAATACCGATGATACGGTTGAAAAAATCGGCGTTGAAAAGTCGATTAAATCTATTGAAAAGGCTGACCTTGTTGTCGTTATGATAGACGGCAGCGGATTTTTCGGTGATGAGGACGTGGAAGTTCTGCACGCGACCAAAAACAAAAAACGAATTGTTCTTATCAACAAAACCGACCTGGGTCAAAGCAAATATGTTGAGGCGGTTAAGGCAAAGGCAAACGGCAGTGTTGTTATTGAAGTGAGTGCGAAAACGGGTATGGGACTTGATATTCTTGCCGATGAAATCAGAAAGGTTTATAATTTCGGCGAGATTGCAAGAGAGGACAGCGCCGTTATAACAAATATGCGTCACAAGACGGCACTTATAAAAGCAGGCGAGGCACTCGGACGGGTTGTTGAGGCTATTGATATGAATATGCCGTCTGATATTGCATCGATTGATATTAATATCGCCATTGACGCACTTGGCGAAATTACGGGCGAAACTGTGTCGGACGATATTGTTACGGCGATATTCCACAGCTTTTGCGTAGGTAAATAGTCGAGTGAAATTGTTAGAAAATTCACAAGCCAAAATAAAGCAATTTTTTAAGATATTTACTTGAAAAAGACGAAAAAAAGGTATATAATAAAAAGAGGTAAAAAATTATAAAGAGAAAAAGGAGTTTTGTGTAATGAGTACATTCATAGAACAATTAAAGGAAAGAGCCAAAAAGGACATCAAAACTATCGTTCTTGCAGAGGGCGAAGAAATCAGAACTTTGAAGGCTGCTGAAATGGTAAAAAAAGAGGGCTATGCAAAGATTATTCTTGTAGGTAACCCTGACAAAATAAAGGCAATGGCTGCCGCTGAAAATCTTGATATTGACGGTATCAAAATTGTTGACAGCGAAAACAGTGAAAAGAACGAAGAATACGCAAACGTATTCTATGAATTGAGAAAGAAAAAGGGCATTACACCTGAACAGGCTGCCGAAACAATCAAAGATCCGTCATATTATGCGGTAATGATGGTTAAACAAGGCGATGCTGACGGTATGGTATCGGGTGCTATTCACTCATCAGCCGACACAATTCGTCCGTCACTTCAAATTCTAAAGACTGCACCGGGTACAAAGCTTGTATCTGCATTCTTTATTATGAATGTTCCTAACTGCGAATACGGTCACAACGGTACATTTATTTTCGGTGACTGTGGTCTTAACCAAGATCCGACTGCTGACGAAGTAAGTGAAATCGCTATTTCATCAGCTGCATCATACAAACAGCTTATCCAAGACGAACCGAGAGTTGCAATGCTTTCATATTCTACATACGGCAGTGCAAAGAGTGCCCTTGTTGACAAAATGCAAGAGGCTACAAAGCTTGCAAAGGAAAAGGCTCCTGAATTAAAGCTTGACGGTGAACTTCAGCTTGACGCCGCTATCGTTGACAGCGTTGCTAAGTCGAAAGCTCCTTCATCAGACGTTGCAGGCAGTGCGAATGTGCTTATTTTCCCTAACCTTGACGCAGGTAACATCGGTTACAAACTTACTCAAAGACTTGCTAAGGCCGAAGCTTACGGACCTATTCTTCAAGGTATCGCAAAGCCTGTAAACGACCTTTCAAGAGGCTGCAGTGCAGAGGATATTGCAGGAGTAGTCGCTATAACCGCAATCCAAGCACAGTCTTAAGCGGTATATCACGCACCTCTCGCATTTTTTGTTCGCCTTGCGTACCGGCGTACGCGACGGCAACCAAGAAAAAGCGATATGCACGCAATCTACCGCTTAATACCAAGCGGTTACATTAAGTGGTTTGTGTTATAAATTAATAAAAAATGAAAGGAATTTTAATATGAAAATATTAGTTATAAATGCGGGTAGTTCATCATTGAAGTACCAGCTTATAGATATGGACAACGAACAAGTTATGGCAAAGGGTCTTTGCGAAAGAATCGGTATTGAAGGTTCAAATCTTCAACACACAAATGTTGCAAAGAACGAAAAGACTAAGATTGAAAAGCCGATGAAGGATCACGGTGACGCAATTCAGATGGTTATTGACGCACTTGTTGATGAAAAAATCGGTGTTATCAAGTCAATGGACGAAATCGGTGCAGTCGGTCACAGAGTTGTACACGGCGGTGAAGAATTTGCAGGTTCATGCGTAATTACAGAAGCAGTTATGAAAGCACTTGAAAAGTGTACACCGCTTGCTCCTCTACATAACCCACCGAACATTATCGGTATCAAGGCTTGCCAAAAGATTATGCCTAACACTCCTATGGTTGGCGTATTCGATACAGCATTCCACCAGACAATGCCTCCAAAGGCATATATGTATGCTTTGCCATATGAATACTACAAAAACTACGGTATCAGAAAGTATGGTTTCCATGGTACAAGCCACAAGTATGTTTCACAAAAGGCTGCTGAATTTTTAGGCAAGCCGGCAGAAGACCTTAAGATTGTTACTTGCCACCTTGGCAACGGCTCATCAATTACAGCTGTTGACGGCGGTAAGTGTGTAGATACATCAATGGGATTCACTCCTCTTGACGGTGTGCCAATGGGTACAAGAACAGGTTCAATGGACCCTGCCGTTGTTACATATCTTATCAACCAAAAAGGTATGTCAGCTAAAGACGTTGACGCTCTTATGAACAAGGAAAGCGGAGTTTCGGGTGTTTCGGGCGTATCATCTGACTTCAGAGATTTGTCTGCTGCCGCTAAAGAAGGAAACGACAGAGCACAGCTTGCTCTTGATATGTTCTCATACCAAGTTAAGAAAGACATCGGTGCTTATGCTGCCGCTATGGGCGGTGTTGACGCAGTTGTATTCACTGC
>OJMP01001586.1_pt1 | contig 14610 bp, 9 predicted proteins | sample 1597311 | NCBI WGS metagenome assembly OJMP01 (sample SAMEA2452134, study PRJEB22498) | human gut metagenome | biome: human feces; feature: human gut; material: feces | place: Australia | collected 2012 | reverse complement strand
AGTGTTGGATGCGAGCGCCTAAGCGAACATTCAACACGCCGCGACTAAAGTCACAGATAGGATGCTATGGTATTTTTCGGTTTCGTCTGTTATGGAAGATTTCATCTGTTATACCAGTTTCCGTCTGTTATAGAAAGCCCCCTTTTGTTAGCAAATCATTTTCTATCCCTATATCCACATTTCCTCTTCGATCCAGTCCAATGCCTCTTCATAATCTTTCCGTGCTTCCTCGATTTTCAGAGGGTCCTGTCTGTCAAGGATTCTCTCAAACTGCTGGGTTACCATCTCAAGCTGTTCTCTGAGTTCTCCTGTGGTTTCTTCATAAAGCCGTTCACCGCGAAGAAGGAGGACTTTATTTTTCTCCTGTTCTCTTGGCGGGATTTTAAGATAAGAAAGTTCCCTCATGCGGGCTTTCATCTCTTCTTCTGTCATGCTGTTTTCCTGATTCTTTATGAGACGGGTTACGGTCTCTCCTGTGGAGACGATTTTAGCCTCGACTTCAAGTAACGCATTAATATCATAAGTATAAGTAATGTCAATCTGTTCCTTTCCAGCCTCGTTATCCGGGACGGTAAGTTTTAATGTTCCAAGGGAAACATTGTTTGAGGCAAATCGGCTCTCGCCCTGTAATATGTGTATTTCTACCTGTGTCTGGTGATCGTAAACAGTAAAAAAGTGCTGGGTTCTGCTCGCCGGGATTACGGTGTTTCTCTCGATAATCGGGCAGAAATGATTACCTTCTAAATGGTCATTCTCTGTCTTCACAGATACTTCCGTTCCAAGAGTAAATGGGCAGACATCGGTAAGGATGACTTCTTTTACCGCTTCTTTTCGCTCCTTCATCGCTGCCTGGATTGCCGCTCCAAGTGCAACTGCCTCATCCGGGTTAATGCTTGTATCCGGTACTCTGCCAAATAATTTGCCGACAAACTTACGGACAAGCGGCATTTTTGTTGTGCCGCCGACTAAAACAACTTCATCAATTTCCCGCGCCTTTACACCAGCATCAGAAAGGCTCTTTCTTACTGGTGTTTTGATGCGATCTAAAAGCTGGCTACTCATTTTCTCAAAAGCACCTCTTGGAATCAGTGTTTCTACTTTTTCCCCATTAACAGATGCCTGCATCCGGTAAAAGCCATCTCCTGTGGCATTGCATTTGCTTTTTTCTGCCTGATTACGATAATAAGACTTCTCTTTTAGTGAAAGACTTTCTTCTGTAAGTCCGTGTTCTTTATAAAATTCCTCAACAATCAGATTTGTAAAGTCCTCGCCACCAAGATAATTATCTCCTGCAACAGCCCTTACCTCAAGAATATCGTCAAACAGCTCGAGGATGGACACGTCAAAAGTGCCGCCGCCAAGGTCAAAAACAAGAAAGCGGGTATTATCATTTTTCTGATAAAGGCCATAAGCAATCGCTGCCGCTGTCGGCTCACTGATAATTCGCTCGACTTTCAGTCCTGCCAACTCTCCTGCCTGCTTTACTGCTTTTCGTTTTACCTCATTAAAATATGCCGGAACACTGATAACTGCCTCTGTTACTTTCTCACCAAGATATGCCTCTGCATCCTTTTTCAGTTTCTGAAGGATCATTGCGGAGATCTCCTGTGGAGAATATTTCTTGTCATCGATGGTTACACGGTAATCGGTACCCATCTCTCTTTTGATAGAGGAGATCGTTCTGTCTGCATTTGTAACTGCCTGACGTTTTGCAGGCTCACCTACCAGACGCTCTCCTGTTTTTGTGAATGCTACAACGGATGGTGTTGTTCTTGCGCCTTCTGTATTTGCGATAACTGTCGGCTGTCCACCTTCCATTACGGCTACACAGCTGTTTGTTGTACCTAAGTCAATACCAATAATCTTTCCCATGATTTTTTCCTCCTGTTTTAGTCTGTATCTGTTAAAATAAAGTTTGTTGTCAGTTAGTTCGCAACCTTCACCATACTGTGGCGTACTACGAAATCCTTGTAGGTGTAACCCTTCTGGAATTCTTCCACCACGATGTTCTCTCCAACCTCTTCATCCTCCACATGCATCACTGCATTATGGAAATCCGGGTTGAATTCCTTTCCCACTGCTTCGATCGGCTTCACGCCAAGCTCATCCAGTGTTGTGGTAAGCTGCTTGTAGATCATTTTCATTCCATCTGCAAAAGCATCGCCTTCCTGTGCCTGTGCAAGACCTCTTTCAAAGTTATCCACAACCGGCAGGATCTTTTCAACGATCTCTTTTGCTCCGATGATGTACATACTGGATTTTTCTTTTTCCGTTCTTTTACGGAAATTATCAAATTCAGCCATGGTACGCTTCAGGCGATCGGTAAGTTCCTCCACCTTCTGCTCAGATTTATCTTTTTTCTTCTTTCCGAAGAAGGAAGTTTTTGATTTTTCTTCTTTTTTATCCTCTGAGGCAGCTTCTTCGCCTGGAGTATTGTTTTCTTCCTCCGGCAGATCTTCTCCCTCCGGTGTCAGGTTTTCTTCTTCCTGATCTCCGTCAGTTACGGGGATTTCCTTCTCCGCTTCCTGCTCTTCGGATGTTTTCTTTGTTTCCTCCGACACTTTTTTTCTACCGCCTTTCTAAGTTTTCTTCTTTTTCAAAACGTCATCCAGATGATTCTTCAGTTCCTTCAGACTGTCCACTACATTCTCATAATCCATTCGTTTGGGACCGATGATCCCGATGGTTCCGTACATTCCGTCTCCCAGTTCATATCTGGCAGTTACAATGCTGCAGTCCTTCATGGTCTGGATTGGCATCTCATCACCGATGTAAACCTGGATTCCTGTATTCTCTCCATCTGACATCTGTTCTTTTACAAGATCGGCAAGTTCATGCTTCTCCTCAAATGCGGAGATCAGCTCCGTTGCCTTCTCTTTATCGGCAAGCTCCGGATACTTGAAGATGTTAGTTGCACCTGAAGTATAGATCTCCATATCTTCCTCTTCCACATGAATGGTGGCTGCCACTGCATCCAGAACCGTTGCCACCACACCGCTGTGGCTGCCTGCCTGTTCCTTCAGTCTGGCGATCATCCCAAGATTGATATCCTGGATCGGGATCCCATTGAGATTGGTGTTAAGAAGAAGATTCAGTTTCAGGATCGTCTGGTCGTCCATTTCCTCATCCAGATTGATGATCTGGTTCCGGACTGTGTTGTTGTCACTGACAACCACTGCCACAAGCTGAAGCTCGCTCATCCTCGACAGCTGGATGAACTTGACCTTGTTGCCGCTGTACTGCGGAACGGAAACCATGGTAGCATAGTTGGTATTGGAAGCAAGAACCTTCGCAACCTTCTTAAGCACCTTATCCATCTTATCTGTCTTCTCAATGATCAGATCTCGCAGCTCTGCGACCTCCGCTTCCTTCTCCTTCATCAACTCATTGACGTAAAGTCTGTAGCCCTTATCTGAAGGAATCCTTCCTGCTGAGGTATGAGGCTGGACGATATAGCCCATATCTGTCAGGTCTGACATTTCATTTCGGATCGTTGCGGAACTGACATTGAGATCCGCATACTTGGAAATGGTCCTGGAACCAACCGGTTCTCCGGTTTCCATATAGGTCTTGATGATTGCTTTTAAGATTTTTTGCTTGCGCTCATTCAACACCTCTTCCATGAATCCATCTCCTTTCCTTTTTATTCTTTCCTGACGGATGTTGATTCTTTTTTTACATCTGTTAGCACTCATTTTAGTGGAGTGCTAACATCTACAGTCTTTAAGATATCACCATGTAAAATATTTGTCAATATGTTTTGAAAAAAAGTTCTTATTTTTTCAAAACAAAAAAAGCATCAGTACGATGCTTTTTTGTAATACTGGTCTATGCAGTTCTGTGCCCCGGCAAAAAATTCCGCTTCTGTTTTCTGTCCCAGCATATATTTCTGAAATTCCGTTCCCATGGACGAAACGGCTTCTATGGAATCGGCACACAGTGGTCTTGCTTTCAGCTTATAATCTTTCAGATATTGCCGGATCATTTCAATGCCATCCAGATCAAAATTCTTATCCTCGATCACATCCAGTCTTGCCGGACACATTTTTGTCAGCTGTCCGTAATTTTTACTGGCCTCATATCCGGACACATACTGAAGGAACTTCAGAGCTGCTTCTTTATGATCAGAATTTTTATTCAGTACATACTGCCAGGTTGCGATATTGGTCACCTTCTCGTCAAATTCCGGAAATGGTGCCATATGGATCTTATCTTTTCCATACACGCCTGCATTCTGAAAAGTACTCAACACACCGGTATACATAAACATACATCCATACTGGCCGTTTATAAATTTTTCATTCAGCTGGTCATGCTGGTCGATCAGATTCTCCTCTGATATCATCCCTGTATCCAGCATTCGCTTCATATATTCTGCCGCTTCTCTTGTTTTCGGATCCGTCCAGTCTGTATAATCTCCTCCGAAAAAATCGACATACTCGCTGATACTATTATATATGTAAGAAATCTCCCATGCATCCCCATATGCATATTTTCCCGTATTCTGAAGCTTTTTCTGAAGGATCTCAAGATCACTGAGACAGGAGAGTCTGTCCAGACCAGCCTGATCCAGCAATTCCTGGTTCACCCAGAATGCCATGATATCCATCCTGAACGGTACCGAAAAAATATGTCCGTCTGACATGCATATTTCTTTCAGGTATTCCTGCAGAAAATTCGCCGCTGTCTCCTCTGTCATAACCGTATCTTCCAACGGAAGAAGAAATCCCTTATGTTTAAATTCGGATATCATCTCATCATTTACTGTGATCAGATCAACAGAATCATCTCCTGATGTCAGAAGAGTTGCTATTTTGGCCTGGCGATTGTCCGCATTGGCCGGACATTTTTCAATATGGATCTTTATTCCAAGATCTTTTTCCGCCTGGCTGATAAAAGAATCAAAGCCTTCTGTGCCTGCATCCACATGAAGGATCGTCAGTTCCTGTCTGTTCTCCGGCACAATATCAGATGCAGCCTCCTTCTTCTGGACTCCACATCCTGTCACTGCCAGAGCCAGGGCAAATACCCCGCAAAATACCTGTTTTTTCAATCTCTACCACCCTTTTTATCTGGGCCATCTATCCTCTTTTGACATCAACGGCTGGAACGGTGCATGAGGAAGTGTCTGATACCAGTACGCTACACTTGCCACATCATCCTGTCGTTCAAACAGGCCACGGTATCCGACGCCTATCTGCTGAATCGTAACGCGAAGATCCTCTTCAAAGCAGATTGGATCCTGTAAATGCCATCTGTAAAAGCCTCTCATTGGCGGGCAGTCATCATTATGATAAAAATTGTGGATCAGCTCGTCATGGGCAGAATAATACGGATATCCCAGATACGGCGTGTTATAATTCTGTTCCACGGTTTTTCCATCCACCTGTTTGGCAAAGCTCCAGGAACCACCAAAGTAATCTTCCGTTCCTGTTCCACAGATGGTCGGATACTCCTCATCTCCGTCAATATAAAACTTCATTTCTCCCTCGCCCCACCAGTAACGTTCCAGTGTGGTAAGTGCCATGTAGGTTCCTATATAATGGCCTTTTCCTTTTACTCCATCCAAAATTGTATAATCTTTTGTTTTTTCTGTCAACCGTTCCCTTCTCCACTGCGCATGGAAATAAGCAATATCGTCCGGAAGCTCATCATAGAGACAGTAATCTACCTGATAAAAGAAAGCCGGGATTTTATTTGCATGCTGGTTTTCCAGTGTGATCTTTGCTTTCTTCTTAAACGGCATCGGGAAATAGCAGTTAAAGCCCCTGTTTGGAACAACAGCCACCGGAACAGAATTTACAAAACATTCCCTTCCGAATCCGCAGCAGAAGAAATCACCCAGAGGACTTTCCACGGAAGGAGTTTCCTCGTCATCCCAGTACATACGGATTACAAGATCTCTCAGTACAAAGCAATCTGCCTCTGTAGTCTTGTTATCAACGGTGATCCAGATATGATTGATCTGTCCCGGTCCTTCCATTTCTGCCAGAGTTACCACAGTTCCCGGCTCAATATCCCTGAGACACGGGCTTCCTTTTCTGGACGGTCCCAGATGACTTGCAGCCATACCGCCTCTGCCTTTTTCTCCATGAGGATTTTCTGCGTTGATCGCACGGCTTTTTCCATGCTTTGCAAGTGCGATCCCTCCCAGTCCGCCTGTAAATGCCTGATACATATCTGTTTTCTCCTCTCTTTTGGAAATTAAAAATATTATATTTACGCTTTTACTCCACCTGCCATGATACCATCCATGATCTGTTTCTCAAAAACAGCTACAAAGATAATGATCGGAAGAAGGATGATCCATCCCATGGCGCTGACCAGATCCCACGGAACTCCATACATGTTGTCACGTAACGGAAGCTGTACGATGGAAACAGAAAGTACCTGAATACCATTTGAATAAAACAACGGTGTGAAAAAGTTATTCAGACAGGTAATAAAGTTGATAATGCAAACCGTAGCGATTGCCGGCTTCATCAGCGGCAGAACGATCGTAAACAGTCTCTGTGAAAAAGATGCGCCGTCAATAGCAGCTGCCTCCTCCAGTGAGATCGGGATCTCACCGACAAAGTTTCTGAGGATCAGAACCGTAAACGGTATAACGGTACTGATATAAAGAAGGATAAGTCCCGGATATGTATCATACAGCTTTACCTTCTGCATAAACTCATACAGCGGGCGGGCTGTGACAACCTCAGGGATCAGCATGGTAGCCAGAACAAACGCAAATGCAACAGAAACTCCCTTTGAGTTAAATCTTGAGAAGCCATAGGCAGCCATTGCACACAGCACGGTACTGATCACAAGTGTAATGCCTACGATCAGAACTGTATTTCCGATCTTTGAAAGCAGTCCTACATTCTGTATCAGAAATTTATAGCTTTCCAGTGTGGGATGATCCGGAAGATAATCGATCGGTGTTTTAAACAGTTCTCCTGACGGTGTGATCGAAGAAATAAAGATCCAGTAAACCGGGAACAGGATCAGAAAAGCCACAACTGCAAACAGAACCCATCTTCCAACGGCTACCACTCCATGATAAACATTATATTTTCCTGTATTCTTCACGATAATTCCCCCTAACTGTCAAACTTATTCATAACACGTATATTCAGCCAGCTGAAGATCGCCATTACAACAAACAGCAGCATAGCCAGCGCCGAAGCATATCCTACGTTTAGATTTGTAAATGCTTCTGTTGTGATTCTGTATGCGATCAGCGCAGTATCCTCTCCAGGGCCTCCAGATGTCATGGAATAAACCAGATCGAAGGTTGTCAGTCTCCAGAGTGTGAACGGAATACATAAAGTCAGGACATTTTTTGCGATCAGCGGAAGTGTGATCCGGAAAAAGCTCTGGATCCCGTTTGCACCGTCTACCTTTGCTGCCTCATAGATATCGCCGGAAATAAACTGAAGTCCGGAAAGTACAAGAATTGCAAAGAACGGAAGGTCCTTCCACAGGTCCATTGCAATTACCGCTGCTCTTGCAGTACCTGTATTGATCAGCCAGCTGTTCTGGTAACCCGGTACAAACCAGCGGATAAAATCATTGATCAGACCATAATCATTGTTAAATGCCCATTTTGCAGCCATACCGGCTACTACTGCAGGCATAGCCCACGGGATCAGCACGATGGTCCTCAGAAAACGGCGGCCTTTGAATTTCATATTCAGGATCAGTGCCAGGATAACTCCGAGGATCACATGAAAGATCATGGAAGCAACCACAAATATTGCCGTAAAGCTGATCGATGTGAGCACTTTAGGATCAGAAAATACCTTCAGGTAATTCTTGAAGCCTATAAATTCATTGATACCTGCAAGGATACTGATATTAAAGAAGCTGTTTTTCACAGTCATCAGAATGGGATATACTGTTGTAAAACCTCGAATCAGTACAACCGGCAGGATCAAAAGCCATGGTATCCACTTCATATTTTTTTTGCTTATTGTCATGGAACTTTCCTCCCTGTTCATCAAGCAATGTAAAGCAGACTTTTACCTCTGCTTTACATTGCTGTTTTTTTATATCTTTTACTTATACATATCTACCACATCCTGAGCCTTCTTGCAGAACTCATCAACTGTAATCTCGTCTTTCATACAGGACTGGAAGATTGTTCCCATATCGCTGATAAATTCCATTGTCTGTGCCACCATCGGACGTCCCTGTACATTGCATTCATTTGCATATCTGCTGTACATTTCTTTTGCCGGGTCAGAATCCGGAACTACCTTCTCTGCAACATCCTTTCTTGCAGGATATCTGTCAAATGCTTTATAGGAAGCTTCCATTCCGCCTTCATCAGCCATATACTGGAGGAATTTCACAGCTGCATCTTTATTCTTGGATGCTTTGTTGAGAACATAGCTCCAGGAATCTGTAAAGATCGCACGCTCTCCCTTGCCGCTGAAATCCGGTACCATTTCCATGTGGATCTTATCTGCGCCAAGCATATCTGCCTTTGCATAATCTGTTCCAAGGCCCCACATGAACCAGCATCCGTATTTTCCGTCATTGATCTTCGGATTCATCTGCTCATATTTATCAGCGATCTGCTCGATGGATGTTTCTTTATCAGCAACCAGATCGTGGAGGAACTGAACTGCTTCCTTGTTTTCCTCTTTGGTCCAGTCAAAATAATCGCCGCCGAACATGTTTACAAACTGTGCAAGCTCGTTAAATGCATAAGTTTTCTCCCAGGAACCGCCGTAGCCGAATCTTCCGTCCTTGGAAACAGCCTTCATATACTTCATGAAATCCTCTTTTGTATCAATGGATTTGATTCCGACCTCATCCATGATCTCCTGATTTACCCAGAATGCAAAATATCCTGTATAGCCTGGAACACCGATAATGTTTCCGTCCTTATCTGTGATCATATTCTTTACATATCCCTGGGCAAACTGATCAGCGATATCATCTGTCATTACTGTATCATTCAGTCCTTCCAGCCATCCGGAATTTTTAAATGCCGCACTCATCTCATCGTTGATCTGAATGACATCCACGGAAGCATCTCCTGTGGAAAGCATTGTGGTGATCTTCTGCTGACGGGTATCTGTATCTGTAGGTGCCGCAATTACATTAATGTTCAGGCCCGTGGCATCTTCCACATTTGCAAGCCAGTCCTCAAAATCCGGGTCTGTGGTGTCGATGCTGTATAAGGTAAGATCATATTTCTCCTCTGCGGAAACAGTAACCACGTTACCTGCCATACCCACAACCATCGCTGCTGCCAAAACTGCACTCATTACTTTTTTCTTCATATCTTTCTTCCTTTCTGGACATTTTCGTGTTTGTCCACACCTGTTTTTGATGGTTTAAGGATACCAGAGAGCCCCCTCATTCTAAATACAATATTTTATGATTTCTTTATATTATTTTTCGTTCTCTTGTATTTTTGTTGTTAATTTTTTATAATCCTTTTATATAATCTATATTTGTAACGGCTTTTTTTCACAGCTGGATTCGGTTTCATTAATTTGTTTTCGACATAAAGGAGAGTATGTACTATGAAATTCCACAAATGTATCCCACCCATTTTTTCCTCATTTCGCTATAAGCTCCTGCTCGCATTTCTGATCGCAACTATGGTACCTCTGATTTCCCTGACCTTCATCAGCTATCACATTTCCTATAACATTGCCAGAGATCGTATCATCGATTCTGCCGTAATGACTGACAAGCAGCTGGTCTCTCAGCTGAACGACCGCCTCGGTCAGGTTGAAAATGTAGCAGATACCATACAGTTTCAAATGTACTCCCTAAATCAGCCTTCCTCTAATAAGGTAGATGCACTGAAAAAATTCACCACTGTAAAAAACAATATTTCGCTGTATAAATCCACATTCGATTTCTTCCATATATATGTTTTTCTGCAGCCCGATCAGCTCGGTTCAAAAGAAAGCCTGTACTTCTTTTCCACAGATGAGCTTTCTGCATATGGTCTGGATAAAAATATTGTTTCCGGTTCAGGCTTTTCCTCTGTCTGGATACCGGTTTCCAATATGCCTCTGCCTAAAATACTGTCCACAAAAAAATCATCTGCCGATGTGATCCTCTGCGTCCGGGCACTGAAAAATCAGGCCACCGGTATTCTGGAATACGCCTACGGCATTGCTCTGGACACCTCAGAGCTTACCACTTATCTGCAGCCTGCTGCTTTGGATTCCCGCATATACAGCTACATTCTCACAGATCACGGAGAGATTGCAGCAAAAAATACATCCTCACTGAATTTATCCGGAATTTCCAAAGCACAGTTTCAGAAACTCAAAGGAAATGCAGATTCTTCTTTTCACAGCGGCGACAAATATTATAACTGCTGCACCTTAAGCAATGGCTGGCTTCATGTTACCGAAATCCCGGAAAGCTATATTCAGGGCAACACGCACATCCTGATCCGTGCCTTACTGATCACTGTCCTTATTTTCTTGCTCCTTACTGTTATCATCGTTATCCTGTTTTCCGAAAATCTTACCCGGAAGATCACTGCACTTTCCTATGCAATGGAAGCCTTTCAGCTGGGATATGACCCGGAACATCTATCTATCGTTACTGTTCCCCACCCGGATGATCCTTCCAGGTATGATGAGATTGACAGACTGGGCATCACCTTTGAAGATATGCAGCACACAATAGCCGGAAACCTGAAGTCCATTGTAAATCTTTCCGTAAACGAAGAACGTCTGAAATACCAGCTGCTCCAGTCACAGATCAATCCGCATTTTCTTTACAATATCCTGGGATCGATCCGTACCTGCCAGTCCCTTGGAAAGCTTGACATTGCTGATCAGATGATTGCAAATCTGACTGCCTTTTACCGTCTTACCCTGCGTAAATCAAAGGAACTTATTCCTATTAAAGATGAATTGGAAATTGCCCGGCTTTATCTGGAAATGGAAAAGCTCTGTCATAAAGATAATCTGGACTGGGAGATCGAAGCAGAAGATGGAATCGAAAATTTCCTGATCTGCAAGTTTACACTTCAGCCATTTCTCGAAAATTCCATTCTGCACGGGATTTCTTCGGGCACACCAGCTGTTTTCATTTCGATCCATGTTCTTTATGGCGATGATACGGTTGTGATCTCCATTGAGGACAACGGTGCCGGCATGGACTCCGAAACCCTTGCACAGCTGCGCCATGCTATTGAGCATAATGTTATTGATTATGAGAAGCATTTTGGAATTTCCAACGTAAGTTCCCGTATTTCCAACCCATTATACGGAAACGGTTCCGTAAGGATCCGCAGCAACCCCGGAAACGGCACATACGTCACCATTGAATTCGAACAGATGGAGGAAGATATCGATGAAAAAAATAATGATCGTAGATGATAATTACTTATCTGCAGAAGGTATCGAAAAAAACATAGACTGGGAAACACTGAATGCAGAGATCATCCATGTCTGCTACAATGGAACCTCTGCTATCGAAGCCATGAAAAAAGAACCGGCAGATCTGATCATTTCTGACATTGAAATGCCTGATCTTGACGGCATTTCCATGAGCCGTCAAGCTCTTGAGATCAATCCTATGGTGAAGATCATCCTGATCAGTGCCTATGATAAATTTGAATATGCAAGACGCGCTCTGCTCCTCGGTGCTCTGGATTATATCGAAAAGCCTCTGGATTATGCCTATCTTATCCAGAAGGTAAAAAACGCTTTTGCACTGATGGAAAAGGAACAGAAAAATCTCCAGCTTCTGAAACAAAGCAGGCCTCTTCTTACGGAAAAATTTTTCCGCGAGATCACACACCTTCCGTCTTCTGAAGCAGCCTACCGACTGAAGCCTTATCTTAAGTATCTGAACCTGGAGCTGAATTATGATTTTTATACAGTTGTTATTCTGGAGCTTGAAAATGCTCCGGATCTAAAAGCTGTTTACGGGATTGAAAAGTTTCAGATGGAGCTTTTCAACCTTCAGGATCTGATAACTGAGGAAACCGCTTCTCTTGATTTTGTGTATCTTCTCCCGGATATGGATGGCTATCTGTGCATTCTGGGACACAGCGGCTGTCAGTCCAACAGCTTCCGCCAGCTTACCAGCGGACTTATTTCCTCAATCGCAGATGCCTGCCAGCCACTGGGACTTTCTCTCAACGCAGGTATTGGAACAATTGTCCAGGATTTTTGGAACCTGAACCATTCTTATAAAAGCGCCGTACATGCACTGGAATACAGATTCTTTTTCCCGCATCAGAATATCTTTGACGGAAGAGAGGCTCTGGGTTCCGATCTGTCTGTTGCAGATTTTTCAGATACAAAGGAGGATGAACTGATCCGGCTTCTCTGCAAAAAGGATACCGCTGCCATAGATCTCTGGTTTCAGAATTTTTCCGACTGGCTCACTCAGAAATTTCGCACAAAGAATTTCGCTTTCATACAGATTTATTCTCTTCTTGGCCGGATCCTGAAATTTTTCTATGAATTAAATCTGGATACGCATGACCTTGAAGCTAAAATTTTGTATGTTTACAACCACATAAATGAGTTTCATAATACGGAAGAGCTATGTCAATGGCTGAAGGATCTGTGCCATCTTTTATGTCGGAAGCTTGATTCCTCCATGAATGATTATCACCAGAAGCTCTGCGAACTGGTGATTTCCTATATCAACGAACACTACACTGACAATACGCTCTGCCTCAATGATATTGCTGCCTCTGCCAATGTAAGCCCTGCTTATTTAAGTGCTCTTTTCAAAAAAAATCAGGGAATCAGTCTCAGTGACTTTATCACATCTCAGCGAATTTCCGCAGCCGCCCGTTACCTGACTACGACTACTATGAGTCTGAAGGAGATCAGCCTGAAATGTGGTTATGCCAATCAATATTATTTCAGCACCAGCTTCAAAAAGAAAATGGGGATCACACCTTCCGCCTATCGGGAACAGCATACATAACTTCTTCTCTTCTTTATAACAAAGTTACTGGCACAAATGCCAGTGCCCTTCTCCGGAATTTTACTTATAATCAATCAATAAAGAGAACCATCATATTTTTTCGAAGGAGGGATCGCTATGAAAAAATGGAAAAAATCCTGATATCTCTGATAACAGTCTTTGTACTGACCATGCTTCCGGCAGAATCGGCAATTCTGCCTGGCACAGTCTGTGTTACAGAGGCCGCTCCCAGGATTAGTTCTTCCAAGCTAAGGCAGATTCTGACACAAAAAGATGCTTCCGAGCTTGCCAACGACACTCTGGATATGGCTATTCCATATTGGACTGATCTTCTCAAGGGCTCCGGCATCACCCTGCGCTCCCTGGGCTTTTCAACTACAAAATAAGCTTTTCCCCAAAACAGATCGAGCATACCCGACAACACCCCTGGATATTACAGCCAGGGGTGTTGTACTGTCAGCTGCTTCGCAGCCTATTCCGTTAATTCTTCCAGATTCTTTTTTAATTCGAGCATCTTGTCTCTCAGCTCAGCAGCCTGCTCGAAATTCAGGTCTGCTGCCGCAGCACGCATCTGCTTCTCTACCTGAGCGATCACCTTCGTCAGTTCTTTTCGGTTCATGGATTCCGGATCCTTCTTAAGCTTCACTTCTGTCTCTGCCACCTTCTTCGAAACAGCGATCAGATCACGGACCGCCTTCTTGATCGTGGTTGGAGTGATGCCATGCTCCCTGTTGTAAGCCTCCTGTATCGCTCTCCTTCTTTCTGTCTCCGAGATTGCTTTTTCCATGGATTCTGTCATATTATCTGCATACATGATCACATGGCCTTCGCTGTTCCGGGCAGCACGGCCGATAGTCTGTACCAGGGATGTTTCCGAACGAAGGAAGCCTTCCTTATCTGCATCCAGGATCGCTACCAGCGTGATCTCCGGAATATCCAGTCCTTCTCGCAGAAGGTTGATCCCGACTAGCACATCAAACACATCCAGGCGCATATCGCGGATGATTTCCGCACGTTCCAGAGTGTCAATGTCTGAATGAAGGTATCGGACACGGATTCCCAGATCCTTCATATAATCGGTAAGGTCCTCTGCCATACGTTTGGTCAGGGTCGTGATCAGGACTTTATTTTTCTTTTCAATTTCCTTATTTACTTCTGCTACAAGATCATCGATCTGTCCTTCGATCGGACGCACCTCCACCTTCGGATCAAGAAGCCCTGTAGGACGGATGATCTGCTCTGCGCGGAGAAGCTCATGGTCATATTCATATTCTCCCGGTGTCGCAGATACAAACATTACCTGGTCAAGCTTGTTCTCGAATTCATCAAAGCTCAATGGACGGTTATCCTTAGCAGACGGAAGTCGGAAGCCGTAATCCACCAGTGTCTGTTTACGGCTCTGATCACCGGCATACATACCGCCAACCTGGGGAACTGTCTTATGGGACTCATCTATAATAAGTAAAAAATCATCTCCGAAGTAATCCATCAGTGTATACGGTGGCTGCCCCGGTGCAAGCCCTGTCAGGTGCCTGGAGTAGTTCTCGATCCCGGAGCAGAATCCCGTTTCCTTCATCATTTCCACATCAAAGTTGGTACGCTCGGAAATACGCTGCGCCTCCAGCAGCTTATCTTCACTCTTAAAAAAAGTCACCCGCTCCTTTAGCTCTTCCAGAATATTTTCTGTGG
>OJMP01001585.1_pt1 | contig 14612 bp, 10 predicted proteins | sample 1597311 | NCBI WGS metagenome assembly OJMP01 (sample SAMEA2452134, study PRJEB22498) | human gut metagenome | biome: human feces; feature: human gut; material: feces | place: Australia | collected 2012 | reverse complement strand
GGAACGGCCGCCCACAATGACCGGTTTCCCCCGCCATTCCGGATGATCCCGCTGTTCTACAGACGCATAAAAAGCATCCATATCCACGTGCATGATCCACCGCCTCATTCCCTCGCCTCCTCCGGTCTGCAAATATTTCCGTATTTCATCTTATGAAGAAATACGCCTGCTGTCAAACTGCTATCTTTACGGAAATGTCTGCATCGGTTAGTATAAATAGGAAGATTTAAATATATAAGTTAATCGATTGTCGAGGAGGTATCATGAAAGCACTCGTACTTTGGTCATCTCGCACAGGAAATACGAAAGCCGTGGGAGAAGCAATTTATGAAGCTCTTCCCTGTGAAAAAGAAATTTTTGAATCCGGCCGGCAGCCGAACGATCTTTCCGGTTATGATTTGATTTACGTAGGATTCTGGGGTTACCGCCAGGGCGCCGACATGCCGTCAAGAAATGTCCTCTCTTCCCTCCATGGAAAGAAAGTCGCTATCTACGGCACGGCAGGCACCTATCCCGACTCTCCTGCGGCAATGAGCTACCTGAAAAGTTCATCAGAGCTGCTGGCAAAAGATAATATATTTTTAGGCGGTTTTATGTCACAGGGCCGCGTCCACTCCTTCCACATCGGAAAACGGAATGAGCATGCGGAAAAAGTCCACCCCATGACACCGGAACGTCTGGCGCGTTTACAGGAAGCAGAAAAACACCCGAATGAAACAGATTTTAAAAACGCCGCTGCATGGGCCTTAAAAATGCTGGAAAAAGCAAGCCTGTAAAATCTGTAAAACCGGGTAACCTTTTTCAAACGGGTATATACGTTTTCATTTTAATAAGCTGTTTTTCTTTCTTTTATAATGAAATAATTTCATACATATTTACCATGTCATCCATTCCTTAAACGCATTTCATTCCCATTTATTATGAAACTTTCGAATACATACGCTTTTATTTATTGACAATGCCTTTTATATCATTTACAATGGCTACATATTTAAATGTATCGATAGAACTGCTTGGAAATCTGCTTATGGAATTTCCGCGGAAAAGAGGATTTTATGGATTACGAACCGAGTTACAAAGAATTTGCCACCATTTTCAAAGCGCTGTCCGACGAAACGCGTCTCCGCGTCATTGATATGCTTTCCTGCAAGGAAATGTCCGCCTGTGATATTCTCTCCAATTTCACCCTGTCCCAGTCTACACTGAGCTACCACATGAAGATTCTCATTGAAGCAGGCGTTGTTGATGCCAGAAGGGAAGGACTTTGGACGAAATATTCCATCAACGATGATACGTTCAACAGGATCATGGACTTCATGCCGGAGCTGTACAAGCTGAAAGATAAATGCATCTGCCGGCAGATTAAATACTGCAAGACACCGGAAGAATGCGGCGAAGGAAAAGATCCTTTTGGTAACTGAAAAGGATTAAGAGCCTGTAAAGGCTCTTTTTTTGTCTGCATAGACAAAAATGACCATTGTGTGAGGACACCCCGGCGCAGTGAATTTCCATTTCTGTCCAAATGACAGCAAAAATGAAAAAGACTTTCCTTTTGACGGGGAAGTCTTTTTCATTATGTAATTCCTTTATAAGATTCTTTTACCGGCGATGCAGTGTGACGGCTGCAGACTGTTTATCGGCTGCATCGTCTTCATCTTTTTCTACCGTTTCTTTCCATTCATCCGACACCCTCCCCGACTTCGCAAGAGAGTCCGACAGTTCTGCCACTGCCTTGAAGTTGGCGCGGACGCCGCTGCCCGTATTTTTATATTTGACCGCGCGGTCTCTGTCGATCCCCAGGTTTTCCGCTGCCGCCGCGGCATCGATATTCGCGCCGAGGAAAATAAATTCCCAGCCCGCATTTTCCTGCCGGTCCTTAATGAGCTTCTTCACATCGGCATAAGTATATTCTCTGCTGTCATTTTCCTCTCCATCAGTAATGATAACGAAAAGAACTTTATTTCCTTTATCTTTGCGGTGAATTCCCGACACCATATCCATCTTGTGGATCGTACGCCCCACAGCATCCAAAAGCGCCGTCATGCCGCCAGGCGTGTAATCCTTATCCGTCATTTTGCTGACATCCTTGAGTTCCCGCCGGTTATAAAGCATCTTATACTGATCATTAAAAAGAACGGTCGTCACATGGGCGTCCACGTCCAGTTTCTTTTCTTTTTCAATCATGGAATTGAAACCGCCAATCGTATCATTGGTCAAATTACTCATGGAGCCGCTTTCATCAAGGACAAGGACCATTTCCACATGGGACGGTTTTACTTCCTCTGCCGCTTTTTCTTCCGCCGCAGCAGTCTGCCCGAAAAAAAGCGCCGCTGATAATGCAGTGATTGCCAATAATTTTTTCATAGTTCCTCCTTATGTTTCAAAAAGAAATTTGTCTCCAGTTCCTCTTCATCCATCACGGAAATTCCTTTTTCCATAAGCGCTTCGGCAAAAATACCGGCGCCCTTGATTTTCGTTCCCGTAAATGTGCCGTCATAAATTTCACGGACACCGCATGTAGGGCTCCGTGCTTTTAAAACCGCTAATTCAATTTCTTCACCTTTAATCTCCTCCATGACCTTTTCCACACCGCCGCGGTAGATTTCATCCACGTCTTTCCCATTTCTATCGGTTACTTTTCCGTTAACGATTTCCGCAGGCACCCGCGGACTTCCCATACCGGAAGAAATTTCAGGGCAGACGGCAATAACCTCCTTCCCCCTGCAAAACGCCGCCACCGTTTCATTGAAATTGCTTTCGCCGTCGTACTTGCACTTTTCTCCCAGCAGACAGGCACTGACCAAAATTTTCATATTGCTCCCCCACTGAATTTCTCTATATTTCTTTTAGTATACCAATCGGATTGAAATATTACAATTTTACGGCGGTACCATAAAAGTCAAACGCCGGTCGGTTTCTTTTTTATAACGGGGATAAGAAAAATTCTTTAGCCTCTATATAAAAATACAATGCAGGCTATCCATTTTTCATGAAAAACATGGTAAAATAATGATGGCATATTAACTTTATGACTCCATGCAGCTTAGTATGCAGCAGTATAAAATCAGAAAGCCGATTACAGAAAGGACTTTTCATGTCTGTCCGGTCATATTTACCGATCATTTTTACAGTGGCGGTTCTGTTGCCTTGCGCCGCGTTTGCCAATACCGCAAAAGGGACAGCCGTTATTATCCATAACAGCGTTTCCGGTATGGATAATCAAATCTTATATTCTTCTTTTTATTCCGCCGATGACGGCGCTGATGAAGCGTCTACCGTATTTTTCAATGACGGGTTCGGCCGGCTTACCGCGTTTGAAAAAGAATATAAAGACGGCAGGATGACGATTATAATCCGTCAAAATATGAATGTCGTCTGGAAAAATACATATACCGTCTCAAGTAATCATTTTTCCGTAGAGCGTATTGATACGGACGGCCATATCCTGTTCCGCATCCATGTAGGAGAACGGATCCTGGTCGGGGAAATCGACAGCAGGGACAGATGGATTATGACGGAACCCCGAAAAGCCCCCCATGATGAGACCATGATTCCCCTTGCTTCAGCAGGAACTGCAGAGCAGCCGTAACATTCCTGCGCAAGTTACTTACGTTTTTTTACCGTAAATTCCGCTCGTGTACCCTTCTATTTCCTTTATAACCGTATGTGAGTTTTGTATAAACAGAGACAGGTGGTATCCATGAAAAAGCAAATCCATTTACACCCTGACGACCTGAAAAAAAGCGACCAGATGGGGCTGACGTATAATCTGGGGCAGGCACATAAACGCATGCTCCTGAAACAGTCTTCCATCATGAAGAAATATGGGCTCACCGCCCGCCAGGCGCTTATCATCGCCTACCTGTCCACACATAAAAAGGAAGTGGTCACCCAGAAGGTACTGGAAGACCACCTCCACCTGACCAACCCCACGATCACCGTCATGGTACGGACCATGATTAAAAAGGGTCTCATACGCAAAGAGCGGGTCGAAGAAGATGCAAGAAAATACCGCCTCTTCCTCACCGACCGGGCAAAAGAAGTGGAAGAAGTCAGCCGCAGAGAAGCCATCGCCCTGGACAGACGTTTCTACCAGGGCGTATCGGATACGGACATGAAAATTTTCCAGGGTGTCCTTGGAAAAATTTTGAAAAACCTGGATACCGTCTGATTTGTATACATCAGGAACCGACTTGTTTCGGTTCTTTTTTATTGCATTCCTGCAGGGTACAAACGGGATACAGTAAGACGTCATCCAGTACACCAGCGAAGGATCTGCTGCTGTAGTGAGGAAGACGATAAAATGTCATCAGGGTAATAGATTCTTCACTCCGTGTCACGCTGCCGTTTCTCATTTTCCCACACAACATTCTTACCCCCGTTCTGAATGACGATTGGATGAAAGCGTTACTAACGATGGGGAACGGAAAGCGTCATAATGACGGAGGGACGCTAAGCATCATAATGACAGAGAATATTAGACGTCATTCTGAGCACCAGCGAAGAATCTGCTACCGTGGTGAGGAAAACGGTAAAACATCATCCGAATAATAGATTCTTCACTCCGTGTCACCGTTCCGTTTCCCATCGTTCTCACAAAGCATTCTTATCCTCGTTCAGAATGACGATTGGGGGAAAGCGTTACTAACGATGGGAAACGGAAAGCGTCATAATGACGGGATACGGTAAGGCATCATAATGACGGAGGGACGTTAAGCATCATAATGACAGAGAACATTAAACGTCATTCTGAGCGCCAGCGAAGAATCTGTCACCGTGGTGGGGAAGCCGGTAAGAAGATAAAAGCTATCAGCTGTGAGCTGTCAGCTATAAGCTAAATATTCTTTTACGGGTTGAATCATCTTGGCATGCGAGTATCCGTTTCGGCTTCGTTGGTCATCGGGCGCATAATAATAAGTGCACTGAATTGGCAAGAAAGGCGCCGGCTTGATTTGCCTCAAACTTTGCTTTCTAAAGAAGGGGAGTTTCTGAATAGGAAAGTACCGGTTGATTTGATCCATTACCGATGATATGTCTGAATTTGTGAAAAATTATTGGCACAACCCATATTGTACATATAAGGTATAAAAATAAAAACGTTTCTTCCTAATTGTATATCTGGGAAGGAACGCTTTTTGTGTTGTGAGGATATATTTTTGACGCTTTGGGTTTTGCGGGGGTGATTCTGTTTGAGGAAAGCTTATTGCCCGTGATTCTTCTATGATTACCTTCAGGTAGCACTATGTGAAGATTATGGTATAGAAAACCGAGACCCGCTTGGTTGGGGCAGAAGATAAATAATTGTACTGATAAAGTAAATGTATGAATACATAGGAAATGGATGTGGAAGTGCTATGTGTGTTTACGCCTGCCGGCTTGGATAAAATAAGCTGGTAATTCCGTTATTTTCCGAGAAAAGTGCGATACGGGATCTACTATGTTTTTTCGCTCAGTACAGCTTGGATGATTTGAGACAGCATGTCCTGTTTTTTCTCTGAGAGAGTATATTCCGTTCCATTGAAGAGAAATGTGCTGCTCAAGATGGATCTCAGATCCGGTAGTTCTTTTGTATTGTACGTACTTCTATCTTCCTGCAGGATATAATTCCGGGGCTTTCCTATCTGAGACAGTTCGTCAGTGGAAAGGTGCAGACCACTGCAGATTTTTACTATATTGTACATGGATCCGCCATCTACATTCTTCAGAATGGAATATAGAGTTCCATATGGCATATTGATCTTTGCGGCGAAATCTTTCAGTGTCCATCGTTGGAGGATCAGCTTTTTCAAATATTCCTCTTTTGTCATAATCGCCTCCTTACTGTTGATTTTACATAAATAATATCGAAATTTCAATGAATCAGGAGTGGGATGTGGATTTTTTAGTAATAAAAAGTTATAATGATATAATAATTTGAAATTTCAAATTAAAGGGAGAGAGGAACGTGTATAAAAATCTGATGGCAGAATTGGCAAAACAGGAGATGAGCCTTGAAGAACTGTCAAAAGAAATGGGGATCAAGCAGGAAATGCTGCTGTTGAAAATGGAAAACCGTCATGGAATTAATTTTAAGGAGGCTGTGAAGATTAAAATGATTCTAAAAACGGATATGCCGTTGGAGGAGCTTTTTTTTTGGGAGTCGATTTGAAATTTAGAATTATATGATTGGGCCATTTTGTATGTATGCTGTTACAGTATGTAACGACATACACATGACGGGAAATAAGGAAACTCTTTTATTAAAGTGGACTTGAACAGAAATATGGAGAATAAGGTAGCTTTTTAGGAATGCCTTGGAAATAATCGATCGCTCCGAAATTCATCTCCATTCTTAAGAAATATTGATATGAATCATATTCATAAAGGCATTTGGAATTAAAGTAAGGACAGCTGTACTGTTATTGCAAAAATTAAGAGCACAGCTGTTTACATTATATGAATGAAATGGCACTGAACCGGTAGATAAATATTCATCAGTGAAAAATCTTGTGTTTTTATAAAGGCTGGTAAATATGATGAGAAGTATAGAAGGAGGTGTAGGAGATCTGCCGGATCATATAAATAAATTTTTGATATAGCATTATATTTTTTGGGTATGTAGAGAGGAAGGGTTATATGAACAAAATTTACAAAGTCATTTGGAGCAAAGTGAAGAACAGTTATGTGGTAGTTCCAGAAATTGCCGCCAGCAGCAGCAAAAATAAGGGGAATAAAGCATATAAATCTGCGCTGGCTGCGGTTTTAACGGCGATGCTGGGTTTTGGCGGTTTTGTCGGCGGTGAGGCAGCTACAGTCAATGATGGGGATACATTGAACGGCAGTACCCATGTCACTGTAACTAAGGATCCGGCAACCAAGACGATTACCATATCAACGACCGGGCTGGCTACAACTGGTGACCTGACTACATTAAGTACGCAGGTGAATACCAACACCGGTAATATCAACAATAATGCTACAAATATCAGTACGAATGCTACCAATATCAGCACAAACGCCGGCAATATCAGCAATAATACATTAAAGCTTAATACACTGGCAGCACTGACAAATAGCCTGGGACTTGATGCTACAAAACCGGGGATTAAGTATTTCCGTGCCAATTCCACGGGGGCAGATGCTTCAGCTGTTGGCTCGGATGCTGTCGCGGTAGGGACGCAGGCCAGAGCCACCAAAGATAATGCGATGGCAATGGGGGTAGAGGCCAAAGCAGAAGCCGAAGATTCCGTGTCGGTAGGGCGTGCTTCCAGAAACGTTTCTAATGCAGTAAATGGCGTGGCCATCGGCCATGGGGCAATTAACGGTGCTGTCAGCGGTATGACACCGGATGGAGACAGCACGGTCGTACTTGTCGGCGGCGGCAAGAATAGTGTGTCTGTCGGGAATAAAGCCAATGCCCGTGGTAATTCTTCTATTGCGTTGGGAGATGGAGCGGTTGTTCAAAATGATGGCGGCAATCGTATAGTTAATAACAACAGTATGGCGATTGGAACAGCGGCAAAGACGGTGTCTTCTGATAATGCGACAGCTATCGGGCACGGTGCTTTTGTTGCCAAAAACAGCCACAGTGCGATTGCTGTCGGCGAAAGTGCCCAGGCCGGTAAGGAAGCCGCAACGGCGATCGGCAAAGAAGCGGCTGCTAAAGGCAAGAACAGTCTGGCAGCCGGTACTTCTGCTGTGGCCGAAGGAGAAAATGCCGTATCTGTTGGTCAGGGAACGGAAGCAAAAGGAAAAAATGCGGTTGCTATTGGGAATGCCAGTCAGACAGCCGGTTCCAGTTCTGTTGCTGTCGGTGATGAGGCCGGCGCGGCAGCCGGCAGATCTGTGTCTGTCGGTATTGGTGCCGGAAAGGGCATGCTTGGTGATACATTGGGAACGAAGGGCTCGCATGTGTCTATTGGTGACGAAGCCGGACAAAATGTGGATGGGCAGCATGATATTGCCATCGGCACCAAGGCGGGCGGAAATGTATCCAGCAATTATAATATTGCCATTGGTGTAGAGGCAGGGACGAATATAGGTACTGCCGGTAATCCTTCTATTGGGAAAAATGTATCCATTGGATATAATGCTAATAAGAATACTACCCTGGTGTCCCGTCTCCAGGCGACAGCAGTCGGCAGTGATACGAAAGCCGCTGATGACGCGTTGGCGCTTGGTTTTCATGCGCAGGCAGCAGGAAATGGATCTATAGCTGCCGGGTTTAATGCATTGGCGGAAGACGCGGCCAGCATGGCGCTGGGACAAGGGGCAAAGGCTTCCGGCGGGAACATTGCCATCGGTAATGGTTCGGAAGCCAGCGCGGCCATGATCAGCGGTACTGGTTATCTGACAGGGACTGCCGCTCCTTCCACAGGTGTTTCAGTTGGTACGGCGGCAGCATTGCGTCGTATTACGAATGTAGCGGATGGCGCGCAGGATCAGGATGCCGTTACAGTGGCACAGCTGAAGAAATCCATCGATGAAACGGTCCGGCAGGTGAATGCCAGTATTACCAGTACGACGACTACAGGAGTCTACTATGATACTGTAACTACCGGGCAGGGAGAAAGTATCACTTTAAAGAATACCAATAACAAAGGAACCGTAATTCACAATGTGGCTAAAGGTACATCGGGAACAGATGCGGTTAATGTTAATCAGTTGAACGAAACCGTGGATCAGGCAAAGACTCATTATTACTCTGTGAAGTCCACAAGTGCGAATAATTACAATAATGACGGGGCTGCCGGCGAAGATTCTATGGCAGCAGGAGTTGGCGCCAAAGCGTTGGAAAAACGCAGCGCGGCCATTGGGAATAATGTGGAGGCACAGGGAGAAGGCAGCATCGCCCTGGGAACCGGCTATGAGGAAATAAATGGTGGTACACCTACCATTACGCAGACTGTGGCGGCTTCCGGTTATAAATACAATATGGCCATTGGTGCAGGAGCACAGTCGGAAGGGAATCATTCTATTGCCATGGGTACCCGTGCCGTCACCACCATAAAGAATGGCGGGACCAGTGTGGATAAGGCAGTGGCTATCGGTTATGCCGCCGGAGCCTCTGATGATAAAGCAGTAGCAATAGGCAGTGAAGCTAAGAGTAACAGCCGGAGCGCGGTAGCTTTGGGTGATCGGGCACATGCATTGGCGAATGATGCTTTGGCTATAGGTACAACGGCAAGTGCTACAGGAGAATCTTCCGGTGCAATCGGTACGGCCAACACTGTCAATGGAGCAGGGACATATGTCATCGGCGCACGGAACAGTGCCCCCACAACTCCGGTAGCAAGTAATGGTTCAAATATCACGGCGGTCAATTCTGGGGTCTTTGGAAATGAAAATACGTTGGACGGTGAGAATAACAGAGTAACCGGAAACAGTAACATCGTCAAAAAAGAAACGGCAACAGGGCTAACGGATATCATGCTGACAGGGAATAATAATACAGTCAGCGGCGATACGGATACAACGACGCAGGATGATGCCGGCAAGGTATCCGGTATCACGATTACCGGTTCAAAGAACACGGTAAAGGCAAAAAATAATACAAAGAATCTTACAGATGTCCAGATTGTCGGGAATAATAATAAGATAGACACATCAAATAAAGCGCTTGATTTGTCCAATACCCAGATATTGGGCAGCAATGTGAATGCCACCATGGGGAATTCCGTATATCTGGGGAGCGGCTCCGCTTATGTGGCAGATAGCGCGTCCACCAAAGGCATGGCAGTTTATAACAGTGATGGCACTTATGCCTATGCAGGGGGCACACCGGCAGGTGTTGTCACGGTAGGAGCTAAAGGCAAGGAACGCCGTATTCAAAACGTGGCGGCCGGATTGGTTGCTCCGCAGAGTACGGATGCGGTTAATGGCAGCCAGCTTTATACCATGACTCGTCCGCTCCGTTTTGGCGGAGACAATTCCACTATCGGGGCGACAAGCGCGGCAGACGTCAATGTGGTTAAACGGGGATCTGATCAGGCGATGGCCATCTTGGGCGGTGCTGATGGTAGCAAGCTGAGTGATAACAATATCGGCGTGGTAGCCGATGCGGCGAATAATAAGTTCAATATCAAGCTTGCTAAAGAGCTGAAAGATCTGACCAGCGTAACGACAAAAGACGCGGCAGGAAATACGACGGTAACCAACGGAGCCGGTACGACTGTGACTGACAGTACCGGAAATAAGACAGAAGTCAATGCCGGCGGCATTACCATTACGCCGAAGACACCGGGACCCGGCAAAACGAATGTTTCTTTAACCGCGGACGGACTGAATAATGGCGGCAACCAGATCCATAATGTGGCAAAAGGTACGGCCGGTACAGATGCGGTCAATGTAGATCAGCTGAAAGACGAGATCGCAGCCAATGCGACCAAGCTGGTAGACGGAAAGAATACCACCGTTGAAGGCGACGGAACAGCAGCCAATCCGTATAAAGTCAATGTAAAAGATAACATCAATCTTGGTGAAAAAGGCGCGAACGGCAAAGACGGATCCATTGGAGTCAACGGTAAAGATGGCTCTGCTGTGGTCATCAACGGCAAAGATGGCTCCATCGGTTTGAATGGCAAGGACGGCGCTAACGGACTTACCATTAAAGGTGGTGATGGTAAACCCGGCGTTGACGGAACGAATATCACACGTCTCATCATCGAAGAAAAGAATGGTGATAAGCATGACGTCGCTACCCTGGATGATGGGCTCAAGTTTGCAGGAAATACCGGTACCGTAGCTAAAAAACTGAATGAAACCATGACCATCAAGGGCACCGGTACGAAGGCGGATACGGAATATGATTCTTCCAACATCAAGACCATGGTGAATAGCAACGGTGAAATGATTGTTGGCTTGGACAAGAACCTGAAAAGCGAAACTATTGTTGCTACAGGTAAAGACGGCAAAGATGGTAAAATCGGTATTAATGGTAAAGACGGCGTAACGACAAATATTTCCGTTACCCGTGATGGCAAGCCCGGAGTAGACGGCGCGCCGGGTACGACCACGACCCGTATCGTATACGAGAAACCGGACGGAAGCAAAGAAGAAGTGGCTACCTTAAATGATGGCATGAAGTATGGCGGTGATACAGGAGCGGTCATCAAGAAGAAACTGAACGAACAGGTGAACGTAGTCGGAGGCATTACAGACACAAACAAACTGACCACAGAAGACAACCTTGGCGTCGTATCCGACGGCAATAACAACCTGAAAGTCCGCATGGCCAAAGACCTGAAAGGTTTGGAAACTGTGATGACAAAGACAGTTACTGCCGAGACAGGAAATATCACTACGGTAAATTCCGATACAGTGAATGCCAAGACTGTCAATGCCACGACCGTCAAGACGGGAGATACCACGATTAATGATAACGGACTGACTATCAATAACGGGCCTTCCATCACCAAAAACGGTGTAGATGCGGGAGATAAGAAGATCACCAATGTGGCGCCCGGCGATATTAGCCCGACCAGCAAAGATGCGGTGAACGGTTCCCAGCTGTTCCAGACAAACCAGAGCATCAGCAAGCTGGGGGACCGTGTGAACAAAGTTGGCGCTGGGGCAGCCGCCTTGGCATCCCTCCATCCGCTGGACTTCGATCCCGATGATAAATGGGATGTGGCAGCCGGTTATGGACATTACAGAAATGCCAATGCGGGGGCTATCGGCGTATTCTACCGTCCGAATGAGGATACCATGTTTAGTGTGGGAGGTTCCTTTGGCGGCGGAGAGAATATGGTGAATGCCGGCGTCAGCTTGAAACTGGGACAGGGCAACAATGTATCCACATCAAAAGTGGCAATGGCGAAAGAAATCAAAGACCTCCGTAAGGAAGTGGAACAGCTGCGCGGCGCGCTTGGCCAGGTCGTTCAGGGACAGGCGTTGGATCCGATGAAGATCAAGCTCTTCCCTGATGTACCGGAGAACCACTGGGCTTACGAATATATCGCCACCCTTGCGGGGAATGGTATCCTTGAAGGGTATCCTGACGGAAACTTTGGCGGCGACCGTATGATGACACGTTATGAATTCGGTGCTATTGTATACCGCGCGATGCAGAGAGGATTCGAAGTACCTGCTAGAATGCTCAAGGAATTTGAACCTGAATTGGAACGGTTCCGCGTGGACACGATTGCGCAGAACAAAGCAGGACAACCGACAATCGAACGTGTACGTGTTATTCACAATAGATAATCCTGTAAAATAATTTCCATGTAATATGAAATCATGCCTCCATGAATATGCGATAGAATTCAGGAGGCATGATTTTCTATTGTCTATAAAGAAAGCAGGTGAACGATTTTGAAAATAAATGAAACGTCTTGCCCTTGCGGGTTTAGGAAGGCGCCGATTTCAAAGGAGCTAAGAGACGCATGAAATTGTGATCATCATCGATGCTGTAGCTCTGGGGATACTCACTTGCGGGAGCGGGATGAAGAATACGGAATGAAATGTTTTCCTGTGTAACTGCCCGATTTGCTGTTGCGGTTTAGTGTCTGATTTCATTTTACAACTAACCTTGTTTCTTAATTATTCATGATAGTTTTTAAAAAAGTGGAAATAAGATAAATTCTCTGCTATAATATTTAATTATTAGAAAAGCAGTTTTGTGTAACCTGCGGAATTTGTCTGTTAAAATCTGAAACCGGTTGTGTGACAGGGAGAGGTGAGACGGAGCGCGAAGGGTAAAATATGATAGCTCTTTTATATTTTTTATTTTCTTTAAATTGGGAGGAAAGTATGAACAAAATTTACAAGGTCGTATGGAGTAAGGCAAAACATGCCTATGTCGTCACTTCTGAAGTGGCAAAGAGCCACACGAAAAGCGCTTCGGGAAAAGCAGTGAAAGCCGCTCTGGCAGCAGCTGTGGGGATGGGAGTCCTCATGGGTGGATACACGGCGAATGCGGCGGATACAACGACAGGTTCCGGCAGCGGCGTGGCGTATGGCACGGGCAGTGACGCGCCGAAAGCAGAAAATGTGGCCATTGGCAAAGGGGCAGGTATTTCCTATTCCAATGGTGCAAGTAACGCTACCGGTGATATTGTGGTAGGCAACGGTGCTAACATCAATAACTATGCCAGCCAGGGTGGCAGCATTGCCATTGGCAAAAATGCAAAAGTAGAAAATATGGCTGGCGGCGGAGAAGCCAGCTTTGCCTTTGGACAGACAACATTTAGCGGAAGTTGGTTCTCTTCTGCTAGAATTCCTGCTGATCCGACGAAGGTCGTAGGCAGTGTTGCTATCGGTGATAATACATTTGCCCGTACCGGTAGTACGATGATCGGTTCACATAATTACAAAGGCGCACTGGGGGATACCACGGTAGACAGCGCTTCTACGCGGACAGACGCGTTGAATGTCTATGCCACCACCATCGGTGCCAACAGTTTCAGCAATGGCGCTTTTACGACAAGTACCGGTGTCTATAATATTATTTCCAGCGAGTATAATGGTGGACGACTGGCAAATCCGGTAAAGAATTTAGGAGCCACCATTACAGGTTCTTTGAATAGTATTGAATCGAAAACATCAAATAATCGTTATGCTGGTATCGCTAATACTGTTACTGGTGTGGCAAACCGCACCTTTAATTCCAATGGATCTCTCATTTACGGTGCCGGAAATGAAATTACCAATTCCATCACCAATATTTCTGCACCATCTGATAGTGGTTCTTCTGCAAAAGAATTTGCTGATAAATTGAGAACTGCGATTACAGGTTCTAAAAGTGGCGGTGCCACTTTAGCTATTGGCGGTGGCAACAAAGCGGATTATACCCAGAAAACATCCATTATTGGCGTTAACAATACCGTGACCGGTACCAGCGGCAGTCCGAGTACCTACAACTCGATCACCGGTTATAATAATACAGCGACTAATATCAATCACGTCTCCGTCATCGGTTCTGAAAATAATGTGACCAATACAAATGGCGCTGTTGTCTTTGGGGATAAGAGAACACTGACAGGTGCCGACGGCAGCGTTGTCATCGGTTCGTCTCAAAACGGTACCAGTACCAGCGTGAAGAATGCTGTAGCCATCGGCAGTGAAGCCAACGTGACCGTGGCAGGCGGCGTGGCACTCGGCAGTGGATCTGTCGCTTCCGTTGATAAGGGCACCGTGGGGTATGACGCTTCCGGCACAAATCATAACTCCGATACGACAGGCGTATGGAAATCGACGGCTTCCGCTGTGTCTGTCGGTGATGCGGCAGGAAATACGAAAGTTACCCGCCAGATCACCAACGTGGCGGCAGGGAAAGAAGATACCGACGCCGTCAACGTGGCACAGTTGAAAGCGGTAAAAGCTGCCGCTGATGCTGCGAAAGTTCATTTCTTTTCCGTGAAGGGCAACAGCAGTGATGAAAACTATAATAATGACGGTGCCACCGGTGATCGTGCGCTGGCAGTCGGTGTGGCTGCCAAGGCAGGCGGTCTGAAAGCAACGGCGCTGACCGGCGGGAATGCGTCGGGCGACTTCTCTTTTGCCGTAGGCAATAATGCGCAGGCGAAGGGATGGGGGTCTGTTGCTATCGGTGCAGGTACTTTGGCTGAAAATCAAGGGACTGTGGCGATCGGTCACGGCGCGAAGGCCTACAGTCTTGAGTCGGTCGCATTAGG
>OJMP01001560.1_pt1 | contig 14830 bp, 16 predicted proteins | sample 1597311 | NCBI WGS metagenome assembly OJMP01 (sample SAMEA2452134, study PRJEB22498) | human gut metagenome | biome: human feces; feature: human gut; material: feces | place: Australia | collected 2012 | reverse complement strand
ATGCTCCGAAGATCATCCAGATCCAGATCGATCCTCAGAAGATCGGTGATGTTGTAGGTCAGAGAGGAAAGACTATCAATACGATCATCGAGCGTACAGGTGTTAAGATCGATATCACAGACGAAGGTGCGGTATCTATTTGTGGAGTTGATCAGAAGAGCATGGATGAGGCAGCTAACATGGTTAAGATCATTGCAACTGATTTTGAAGCAGGACAGATCTTTACAGGTAAAGTTGTCAGCATCAAAGAGTTTGGTGCATTCGTTGAATTTGCACCGGGTAAAGAGGGAATGGTACACATTTCCAAGATCTGTAAAGAAAGAATCAATCGTGTTGAGGATGTTCTCACACTTGGTGATAAAGTTAAGGTTATCTGCCTTGGCAAAGACAAGATGGGAAGAATCAGTTTCAGCATGAAGGATGTACCGGAAGAAGCGTAAAAAATTATGAGATATCACAATATTACCAAGGACGATATGCTTAATGGCGACGGACTTCGTGTAGTGCTCTGGGTGGCAGGATGCAATCACTGCTGTCCGGAGTGCCAGAATCCTGTCACCTGGGATCCAAATGGCGGACTGCCTTTCGGTGAGGCAGAACGCAAGGAGATTTTTGCGGAACTGGATAAGGATTATGTGAGCGGAATTACCTTTTCAGGTGGAGATCCACTGCACCCGGCAAATATCACTGAGGTAACAGCCTTTGCGAAGGAGATCAGAAAGAGATATCCTGGTAAAACAATCTGGCTTTATACAGGTTTCCTCTGGGAGGAGATCTGCAAAGAAGAGATTGTGCGTTATCTGGATGTCTGCGTAGACGGTGAATTTGAGGTGGACAAGAAAGAACTTTCCCTGAAATGGAAAGGTTCCAGCAATCAGAGAGTGATCGATGTTCCCAAAACTCTTCATGAAGGAAAAGTCGTATTGCATAAATAAGAAATATACAGGCAGTTCAAGTATGCGTCAGGTGTACCTGAACTGCTTTTTTACTGAATCAGTCAGTGATGATCACAAAATATTGTTACTGTTCACTCCGTTCACAGTAACGTAGCCAAAATTCATTCCAGATTGCCTGCGGCAATGGAATTTTGGCTTGTATGTCTCGGGATTTTGGCATATTCATGCCAAAACACCTCGCGGGATAGTGGTGTGTGAACAATAACAAAATATTCTCTATTGCCAGTGTGGAGTACGCATATTACTTTACAAATCTGTCAATTGCTACCTCAAGTTCTTTAATTGCCTCTTTATCACCATGTTCCACTGCATCTACGATACAGTGTTCGATATGATCCTGCAGAATGATCTTACCTGTATTATTGATAGCAGATTTCACTGCTGAAAGCTGTATCAGAACTTCCGCACAGTCTCTTCCGTCCTCTATCATACGTTTGATAGATTCCATATGTCCGATTGCTCTGGACATACGATTCAGCACTGCCTTTGTATGCGCATGACTGTGATGATGCCCATGCTCCCCATGAGAATGTTCAACTACCGTCCCATCCTCCAGTACATGCGTATGTGTCTTTTGTTCCTCGGCCATAACATTCCCCTTTCTCTTTCAGAATATCCGATTCTTTACCGCTTATCTGTCTTTATATCCTCACACACTGTCTGTGGCTTTCCTGCTTACAGCACTTCCGTACAGCGTAAATGATATTATACCACATTTGTCAAATTTCTGTAAAGGAGCAACGCTGTTTTATTTGTGAAGTCGTAATATCAAAAATAATGGTTCCATCCTCCAGAACAGTTTTCTCATAGGAAACTTCTTTTCCTTTGAATTTATTTCTGATATATTCTTCCGGATCCTCAAGTTCCAGCTCTTCCACAAAAACATCACGCATCTGATTCCGCGGACATTTATTAAAAATTTCCCATATCAGTTCATATTCTTTCATATTCCATCTCCAGTCCGTAAGACGGATATTCACAATCCGTTTCACTATTTAGCCCTCTTCGGCTGATTTACGGCAATCTGCACAGATTGTCCTGCGGTTTTTCCCAACCAGTCTGAGACTATTATAATTATTTTTAGATTTTTTGTCAAAAATAATTGCATGAAGACGAATTATAGCGTATCATAGTCTATAATTATCAAAACAGCAATGTTACTGTTCATTTTGCAGCCTGATGTTTTTTTTGAATTCTGCATATTCACAGTAACTGTAACTATTCAGTACTTTCGGGAAGCAGTGTACCGGATAGTTACCGACAGCTACAAACTAATTACATATATAAAGGAGAGAAATCTATGAAGCTTTTAAAAGACCGAATTCTTAAGGATGGAGTTGTAAAACCGGGAAATATTTTAAAAGTAGACAGTTTCTTAAATCATCAGATGGATATTACCCTCATCAATGAAATCGGCAAAGAATTCAAACGCCGCTTCTCCGACTGTCCAATCACTAAAATCCTTACAATTGAAGCATCCGGTATCGGTATCGCCTGTATTGCTGCACAGTACTTTGATGTACCTGTAGTTTTTGCCAAGAAAGCACAGAGCGTGAATCTGGATGGAGAAATGTATACAACTAAAGTAGAATCTTTCACTCATAAGAAAGTATATGATGTGATCCTTTCCAGGAAGTTTCTCGGACCTGAAGATCATGTACTTCTGATTGATGATTTCCTTGCTAACGGATGTGCACTTCTCGGCCTGATCGATATTGTTAAGAAATCAGGGGCAACTCTTGAAGGAGCCGGTATTGTTATTGAAAAAGGATTCCAGCATGGCGGTCAGGAGATCCGCGATATGGGAATACGTCTTGAATCTCTTGCCATTGTTGATTCCATGACAGACGATTCCTTAACCTTCAGAGATTAACTATAAAAGGATGGGAAAACCCATCCTTTTTTTGTTCTATGAATTCTTTATTTTTTCTGATCTGATGTTTTCTCCACTTTTGAGTTATCTTCGGAATCATAGATCAGATTTTCTCTCGTTTCACCTTCTGATTTATCTTCTGTTTCGGGAGTTGGTGTCACTTCTTTTGAATCTTCCTCTGAGGCTGTCTTTAATGTCACTTTCGGCACAGGTGTCACCTCCGGTGTCGGTGTGGGATCAGGAGCGATCTCATCTTCCGTATAAGTTCCGTTATCCACAAGAATCTGATAATTATCCTTGTCGATCATCTGTGCTCCACATGTAAAAGTTCCCACAATCTTTACTCCGTTATCATACTGTGAATAATCTTTTACGTCAACTTTCTCTCCTGTCAGATAGTCAATGGCCATCTGTGCTCCGCCCTTAGCCAGTTCCTTACGGTCCATAAACATGGTAAATGACATTTTACCTGCTGCAATATCCTTTACTGCCTGTGCCTCACTGCCATATCCTGTGATCATCGGCCATTCATCACTTCCCGGTTCCAGATCACTGTCACTTAAAATTTCCTCTGCAGCATAAGCAAATCCGTCATATGCAGTACAGATAATATCCGGAGCCTTCTCCTCTGCATAAAACTCACTTATAATCGAATCAAGTTTTGTCTTTGCAGATGTCTCGCTCCATCTCATGATTCCTGTATCATCAAATGACGTATTTCCGGATTTACATACAAGTGTTCCATCATCCAGATATTCCTGAAGCCCTTCCTGGATTCCATTACACAGAAACAGTGCAGCATTGTCATCCGGAGATCCCATGAGAAATTCTATTGTATAAGACTTCTTATCCTCTCTGGCTTTATCCAGATCCATTTTTTTGATAATTTCTTTGGCAATATCCTTTCCTATTGCTCTGGTATCATAAGTTACATAATAATTGATATCCGCAGTATCCCGGATCAGACTGTCATAGGAAATAACCGGTATTTCCTGCTCTTTGGCAGTTTTCAGGATATCTGTCAGACCATAGGAATCTACCGGATCAATGATCAGGGCAGAAACCTGCTCATCAATAAATTCCTGAATCTGAGAAATCTGAAGCGCAGGATCGCCGCCGGCATTCTTCACATCAGCCTCATATCCTCCATCTTCAATCTGCGAAGTCATCTCTTCGCTGTCAATTTTTGCATCCTCATCGTCATCAGAAAGAAGCACACCTATCTTTCCGGCAGAAGCTTCCGTTACCTCAGCATCTTCCTCTGATTCATCATCTGAATCTTTACCTGAAGAATCTTTGTCTTCTTTATCCTTCACTGATGTCTCTTTATTGTCTTCGTCTGATTTTGCACTGTCTCCTGCCTTGCTGCTGTCATCGGCATCAGAAGCATTTTTATTTTCTGCCTCTACTTTTTCACCTTCCTCAGTTACTTCGCCTACGCCCTCTTCTTCTACCTGGGCGCTTTCATTTGCTGCTTCTTTTGCCTCATTCTTCCCGCAGGCAGACAGGAACATGGAGGATACCATTATTCCAAGCAGAATAGCTGTTGCTCTTCTTTTCATAATACGATCCTTTCTGATATCATATTTATTTATCAATTCCCTTATAATCTTTTGCAATGTTCTTCAGATAATCCCGATAGGCAACGGCTGCTTTCTTTGGTTTCAGAATATGTACATTTCTTCCCATAGAAGTCAACCATCCAAAAAATGCCTTATCAACCACAACCTCAACAGTTACAATAAAATTATCCTCCCCCTTTATTTTGCAGAAAATCTCCGAGCCAAAGGTACGCTGGATTTTTTTCTTTGTAGAATTCTGACATACAAGCCTGATTTCTTTTATATTCTCTCCTGTTTGGGAGGGTATCGGAGCACTGATCTTTGCAGGTGCTTCAGATTCTTTTCCAATCTGTTCCTGCACATTTTCAGATTTCTCTCCTGTTTCGCCATCTGGCTGATGTATTATCGTATTATCCGCTTCTGTTTTATCTGAAGCGGATTTTTCCTCATAATATCCTCCTTCCCGTCCTCTTCTGTAATGTATATCCATTCCAAAATCACGCAGGGTTTCCATATCATCATAAATACTCTTTCGCTCAGCTCGAATCCCCTGTTCTTCCAGTTTTGCCAGAATCTCCTGCATGGTGACAGGCTTTTGACTGGTTGTCTCAGACAGCATTTTCTGCAGATACAGTATTTTTCCTTTTTGATTACATGATTTCGCCATAATTATCCTCTTACAAATCTGTAGTATATATAGTCATTTGCTTCTTTTTCCTGACTGTCATCTAACGGTGTAAGTTCTGTTTCTTTTCCATACTTTCTTTCCAGCGCATGTTGAATGAGCCAGTCTGCAAGCTGCGGATTCTTCGGAAGTAACGGTCCATGCAGATAAGTCCCTATCACATTCTTATATACTACGCCTTCATAGCCTGACTTACCGTCATTTCCTGCACCGTAAAGTACTTTTCCCAGTGGTTTGTTATTATTAATGCAGGTTCTTCCTCCATGATTCTCAAATCCAACGATCGGCATATCAAACAGCTCACTTTGCAGAACGATATTCTGGATCAGACGGCCTTCGCCCTGCTCTGTATACAAGTCTACCAGGTCCAGTCCTTTCATGTTTCCCTGATCTGTTTTGTAATACTTCCCAAGTAACTGATAGCCACCGCAGATTGCAATGACAACGCCGTTATCTTCCACATAAGCCTTAAAATCCGGTTGGATTTCCTGAAGCTTCTCACATACGATCATCTGCTCTCTGTCCGAACCGCCACCCAGAAGTACGATATCAAGCTTCGAGAAATCTATTTTATCATCCAGCTCAAACGGTATGGTCTCAGCCTCAATCCCACGCCACTGGCATCTCTTCATCAGACACTGGATATTACCTCTGTCACCGTAAAGATTCAGAAGATCCGGATATAAATGTCCTATTGTAATTTTCATTATTTCTCGCCCTCCAGTCTCTTCAGAATATTTCTGGTACTGAATAATGCTGTATAGTTTACCAGCACATACAGATTCCCCACTCCGTCCTCTACTCTGTCGCGGATTGCTTTCTCAACATCGCCCTCGAGGACAGACGGGATATCCACATATTTCAGCCGCAGACGCATATCCTGACAGCGGATACCGCTTACAGTAATAGATTTCACTGAATCATTTCCGAGAAGATCAAAGTCAACATCCCAGAGCCAGGAAATATCTGTTCCATCCTGAGCATTATCATTGATCGCAATAATAATGTCCTTCGGTGCCTGATCCTGCATCACTGCGGAAATATTCTGATTAAATCCCGCCGGATTCTTGGCAAGATTTAAGGTTACTCCTGTTCCCTTAATGCGAAACTGCTCCATACGTCCGTTTTCCGGATTAAATCTGCGGAGCATATCCCCGAAATGCTCTCCCGCAAATCCCGCAGTCCTCACTCCCGCATAAGCTGCCAGTATATTATACACATTATAAAATCCCTTATAATTTGCTACAATGTGTTTTCCTTCTACACAAAAGCTGAGTTGGTCGCCTACCTTTACATCCTCCGCATCAAAATCCGGTTTCGGTCTTGCAAATCCGCATTTTGGACAATAATAACCTCCCAACTGGCTGTAATGATAAAAACGATATTCCAGTTTTTCACCGCATCGCTTACAGAAACGTCCTTCCCTGATTTCACTTGCCGCAGATTTGATCACCGGTTTACTGATACCATAAGTTACATATGGATTCCCGGAATCCATGGCAAGATATGCGGATAATGCATCATCACCGTTTACAATAATCTGCATCTTCGGAACCTTGCGCATCATTTCTTCCAGAATGTTCATAGTGATATCAATCTCTCCGTATCTGTCAAGCTGGTCGCGGAAAAGATTTGTCAGAAGCATATAGTCCGGTTTGATTCTCGGAAAAATATGTCTGGTAGATGCTTCATCGGCCTCAATGCATGCATAGTCCGCATCAATTTTACCATTCCATTTCGAAGCCAGCACAAATGCGGCAACAACTCCATTGAGCATATTGGAACCTGTATGGTTACAGATTACTTTCTGTCCTTCCGCTTCCAGTGCCGCACAGAGCATATTGTTGGTAGTTGTCTTTCCATTTGTACCGCAGGTTGCAAAAATAGCCTTTTGTACCTGTGAGGAAAGCTGTTCCAGAATGTCCGGACAGATCTTAATCGCCACTTTTCCTGCCCAGGTCACACCCTGTCTTCCCATTTTCTTACATACGTATCCTACAAATTTTGCTGCACAGACAGCAATCATTACTCTTATTTTCATTGTGTATGATAATTTCCTTTATAATATAATCTTTGTTATTGCCGCTTATTTGTTTCAACTCACAGTCGGTAATTTCACAGAGTCTGACGTGTCAACAACATACTGACTGTGGTTTGCCTCATGTCAGTGGGAGATACCGATTTCTCTCCGCCCGCCACTGCCGTTCATTTTCTTATTTGCAATTCATCTACCACCTATAGAGGAGGGAGAATTCTTGCTATATCCTGTTAAAATTCTTTTTGCTCCTGATATCTTTACCCTTATTCATTCCGGAACAGCTACAGCTATAATAATCCTCTACGACCATTTCATAATGCCGACAGGACAGATCAGTTAAACATAGTATCCTGCAGATAGTCTGAGCATACACCTGCCGCACCCTCTTGCATATAATATTGTGCTTCCTTCAGGTCATTCACAGTATAAATATATAACCTGATCCCTTTTTTGTCAAAAATCTCCTGCACATCCTCTGACCAGTATTTATAATAGACTGTAGCTGCCTGAATATTCTTTTCTCTGCAAAATGCCGCAATTTCAGTCAGTTCTTTAATAGAGTATTCCTGCCATAAAGAATAAATATATCCTGGAAAATCGTACAGCAGTGCTGTTCCGGCAAACATTGCCTGGTTATAAATTTCCGGTATGACCTGCCGCATCACATCCGGGACACCGGCAGCCTCTGCCAGTTCAATATAGTCTGCATAATCTTCCACTGTTTTCTGATAATTACGGAGAGAATACTGTTTGGAATCCAGCATCACAAAAGCGTCCGGATAATCGCTCAGCAGAACCAGCAGATCTTCAAATGTTATAGGAGTATATTTTCCATAAATGGGCCGGGATAAGAATTCCTCTGAGGACAGAACTTTCTTTTCATCGCCTTCCCATTGTCCAAGAGACTGATACCAGCTATGGCGGCACACCCATACATTGTCAGATGTCTTCACAAGATCAACTTCAAACAACCTGCACCCCATCTGATAGCCTGCCAGAAAACTCTCTTTTGAATTCAGATAGGTTTTATCACCAATCCCTCCCAGTGCATGTGCGATCGTTTTATAATTTTCCCACTTAAATTCAGGTGTGGTGGCAGATATGGAATAAGCATCATTTCCCCACAGAAACAGTGTAACAGCCAGTAATTCCACCAACAACAAAAACATCCTGATGAAATAACCAAATCCTGATCGTTTCTTTTTCGTATTCTGCCTCAATTTTTCAATCTCCTGCCGGTCATTTGTATTCCTCGCTTATCTTTTGCTCTCGTATTTTGTAACAGCCCAATGTCTTATTTAACACTTCTTCATCAATATGGTTTTTATATACTCTACGATTTTACGCTATCTGGCTCAAATAATCAAGGGTAATAAACGGTTATGTTACAAGGAAGTGATTTCCTATAGCATAACAAAAAAACTGCATATATACGGCATGAACACCATACATATGCAGTCTTATCATCGTCTGGACAAATATAAAATCGAAAATCTGGCTGGATTATACTAATTCGATCAGTACTTCCATTGCAGCATCGCCTTTACGCGGTCCGATCTTAACGATTCTTGTGTAACCACCGTTACGGTCAGCGTATTTTGGAGCGATCTCATCGAACATCTTAGCAACCATATCTACGTCTTTAGTGTTTTTCTTTCTTCCGGCACCCTTTGCAGGTACTTCTTTAACCGGGTAGAAAACTTTCATCATCTGACGACGAGCGTGAAGTCTGGAAGGAGCATCTTTCTTGATCTCTTTCTGTACTTCATCGTATACAGTTTTCTTCTTTCCGTCAACAACTTCTTTTACTCTCTTGCCTTCAGCATCTTTACGAGCAACTTTAGCAGTTACAGTAACAGTTTCGAAGTTATCTTTTTCACGAACAGCCATAGCTACAAGGCCTTCTGCGATTTTACGGATTTCTTTTGCTTTAGCTTCTGTAGTAACAATTTTTCCATGATATAAAAGGCTTGTTACCTGGCTTCTCAGTAATGCTTTTCTCTGGTCAGAAGTTCTGCTTAATTTTCTATATTTTGCCATTTAATTTTCCTCCATCTGTGGGACAGCCGGGCACGCTTGTTCGGTCTTACTGTCCGACTGCTTAGGCATCCCCACCGTATAATATCTCTTTGCTAACTGGTTATTGTTCCCTTAGAGAACCAATAACCTGATCAATTCTTACTCTTCTGCAGGCTGAAGCTGTAAGCCCAGCTCTTTCAGTTTCGCAAGAACTTCTTCTAATGATTTACGTCCAAGGTTACGAACCTTCATCATATCATCAGAAGTCTTGTTACATAATTCTTCAACTGTATTAATGCCGGCTCTCTTCAAGCAGTTATAGGAACGAACAGATAACTCAAGTTCATCAATGCTCATTTCCAGGACTTTTTCTTTCTCATTGTCTTCTTTCTCGATCATAACCTCAGCGGTCTTTGCATTCTCGGAAAGGTCAATGAAAAGGCTCAAGTGCTCGCTTAATACTTTTGCTGCAAGGCTTACCGCCTCATCCGGATCAAGTGTACCGTTTGTATACACATCCAGTGTCAGCTTATCATAATCGGTTACCTGACCAACACGTGTATTCTCTACAGTCATGTTGACTCTGTCTACCGGTGTATAGATAGCATCAACTGCAAGTACACCGATCGGCATATCATCAGATTTACCTTTATCAGCACTGATATATCCGCGGCCTTTTGTAATAGTAAGCTCCATAGCAAGTCTGCAGTCCTTGCCACCGTTTAAAGTAGCAATCACCTGATCCGGATTCATGATCTCGATATCCTGATCAGCCTGGATATCAGCTGCAGTTACAACACCTTTTCCTTCACATTCGATGTATGCGGTTTTCGGCTCATTGTCTGTGCTGTGGTTCTTAATAGCAAGGCTCTTCAGATTCATGATAATATCGCTCACGTCTTCTTTTACGCCCGGAATGGAGCTGAATTCGTGAAGCACACCATCAATTTTAACCTGGCTTACAGCTGCACCCGGCAGGGAAGACAGCATAATTCTTCTTAAAGAATTTCCAAGTGTAGTTCCATATCCTCTTTCCAGAGGCTCAACTACGAATCTGCCAAATTTTTTATCTTCAGATAATTCGGTAATCTCGATCTTAGGTTTATTAAAATCAAACACTATAGGGTTCCCTCCTTCTGGGTTAATAAAAGTTTGAGGGGTATTCATTCAAATACTACAATTCAGCGGAAGATAATAATCAACCACTGAATCGTATAAATAATAGAAATATTACCAGGTAATTTTCTATGATATAATCCTATGGATTATTTGGAGTACAACTCGACGATAAGCATCTCGTTTACAGGAACATCAATTGCTTCTCTGTTAGGAAGTTCTTTTACAGTTCCTTTTAAGTTCTCCTGATCTACATCGATCCATTCCGGAACAAGACGTCCGCCAGTTACTTCAAGGATACCTTTGTATCTTTCAGAACCTTTGGATTTTTCTCTGATCTCGATCTGATCACCGGCTTTTACAAGGTAGGAAGGAATGTTTACACATTTTCCGTTTACAAGTACATGCTTGTGGTCAACAATCTGACGAGCTTCTTTTCTTGTTCTTGCAAATCCCATACGGAATACTACATTGTCAAGTCTGCTCTCAAGAAGGATCATAAGGTTTGCACCAGTCTGTCCAGGCATTCTGTCAGCTTTGTCGTAGTAGTTGTGGAAAGGTTTTTCCAGAACTCCGTAGATGAATTTTGCTTTCTGTTTTTCTCTTAACTGTAAACCATACTCAGACATTTTACGATTTGCACGTTTTAACTGTCTTGTGGATTTTTTATCAATTCCTAAATAAATCGGATCCAGGCCAAGGGATCTGCATCTTTTCAGAACAGGCACTCTATTTACTGCCATTTCTCAAATACCTCCTAATATTCTAAATCAATTAGACTCTTCTGCGTTTTGGTGGGCGGCAACCGTTGTGTGGTACCGGAGTTACGTCGCGGATGCTTGTTACTTCCAGTCCGCAAGCCTGAAGGGCACGGATTGCAGCTTCACGTCCAGAACCTGGTCCTTTTACCATAACATCTACAGTTTTTAAACCATGAATAAGTGCAGCTTTTGTTGCAGTCTCAGCTGCCATCTGTGCTGCATAAGGAGTAGATTTTCTTGAACCTCTAAATCCAAGACCACCAGCACTTGCCCATGAAAGAGCGTTTCCTTCATTGTCAGTCAGAGTAACAATTGTATTGTTGAAAGAAGACTGAATATGTGCCTGTCCGTGTTCAACGTTTTTCTTGACACGACGTTTTGCAGTCGCTTTTTTAGTCACTTTAGCCATTTTAAAACTAACCTACACTTTCCTATTTATCAATCAAATATATGTTACAAGAAACACCATGTCCACTAAATTCATTTCCTCGCTTCGCTTGTCATTCATCAAGTGTCCATGGAAGCTTCCTCATAAGATCAGCTTACGCTTATCAGATGTTTAAAGCTTTATTTATTTCTTCTTATTAGCTACTGTTCTCTTAGGACCTTTACGTGTTCTGGCGTTGGTCTTAGTCTTCTGACCACGAACCGGAAGTCCTTTACGATGACGGATACCTCTGTAGCATCCAATTTCCTGCAGTCTCTTAATGTTGAGGGCGATTTCTCTACGAAGGTCACCTTCTACTGTCATTGTTTCATCAATAACTGCGCTGAGTCTCTTTACTTCGTCATCAGTCAGATCTCTGACACGTGTGTCAGGATTAACTTCTGCCTTTGCAAGGATCTTGTCTGCGCTTGGTCTACCAATACCATAAATGTAGGTAAGACCGATTTCAATACGTTTTTCTCTTGGTAAGTCTACACCAGCTATACGAGCCATGTACTGTTTCCTCCATCTTCTACTTTGAAAGTCCTTAATGCCTGTACATCACTTACCCTCGCGAATTCTCTCACTCAAGTAAGGTGAAATGGGATGTATCGGACACATCACTTCCTTATTTCTCAGTTCCTAATTGGGGTGCCTCGGTAAAACACCCAGCTGCAATTGGCGAAAAGCAGCCTTTCCGAATTACTGCGGCCAACGGGCCAACGTTGCCTCTCGGTATTAGGCAATACATGCTAAAACTATCTTAACAGTCTGAACAACCCTTCCGGGCGTCTCACACTGCAGCCGCACGTTACACAAACTTTAAACCGTCAATCAACCCTGACGCTGTTTGTGTTTTGGATTCTCACAGATTACTCTGATAGATCCTTTTCTTTTAATGATCTTGCATTTTTCGCAGATCGGCTTTACAGATGATCTTACTTTCACTGGAAATCCTCCTTCCGTAAATTCATTAAAATCTGCAGTATTTTGAGCGCACAAATACAATATACTCACGCGTTCGGCTTATATATTATCACAGCAAAATATAAAATGCAAGCATTTTTTTGAATAAAATCACATTTTTTCATTTTCTCCCCCAATCATCCATTTATACTTCCCACTGCCAACGCACAGCGTAGAAAAATAATTCATTTCATGTGCATTTGCAGGCATCTTAGATATTCTTAGCTCTCAGAAATCTGCGTTATGAGAAAATCAGGTCACTGTCTGAGCGAAGCGAGTTTGACCTGATTTCCTCATGCTTTTAGCAGATTTATGAAAGCTTAGAATATCTTAGATGCCGAAACCGCACATGAAATGAATTATTTTTCTACGCGTCCCCCTTTACAGCACAAAAAAAGAGAACCAGATCCCTCCAGCTCTCTTTCTCATCACTGCACCAACTGCAGTCCAATATTTCTTACTTATCTCTCCAGATAATCCTGCCCTTAGACAGATCATACGGAGACAGTTCAATCGTAACTTTATCTCCGGGAAGAATACGAATAAAATTCATACGTAACTTACCACTGATATGTGCAAGCACCACATGTTTGTTCTCCAGTTCCACTTTAAACATCGCATTAGGCAGCTTTTCCAGAACAGTGCCTTCCACTTCGATTACATCTGCTTTTGACATTTTAAACCTCCTGTATGTCGTCCAATTATTTCGTAAGAGTCAGAATCTCCGGATCTCCGTCTGTAATAAGAATCGTATTCTCATAATGAGCAGAAAGAGAACCATCCATAGTTACAACAGTCCACTCATCATCCAGCCATGCCACATCTGCACGTCCCAGATTGATCATAGGCTCTACAGCAAGTGTCATACCCGGCATCAGACGAACTCCTCTTCGCTTCTGCGGAAAATTCGGGATCTGCGGATCCTCATGAAGGTGAGTGCCGATTCCATGTCCAACCAGGTCGCGGACAATCCCATAATGATATTTGGCAGCATGAGCACCGATTGCCTTGGAAATATCATTCAGATGATTTCCCGCACGTGCGGCCTTGAGTCCCTCAAAGAAACACTCTCTGGTCACATCCATCAGCTTACGTGCCTGCGGTGAAACTTCACCGACAGCATAAGTCCTCGCTGCATCAGAATGATACCCCTTATAAATAAGACCGGCATCAATCTTTACAAGATCTCCCTCCTGAATGATCTTCTCTTCAGACGGGATTCCATGAACTACCTCATCATTCAGACTGATACAGAATGATGCTGGAAAACCTCCGTAGTTCAGGAAATTCGGGATGCATCCCAGATCACGTATCATCTGTTCTCCGATACGGTCAATCTCCTTGGTGCTCACTCCCGGTTTAATGTAAGGGATCAGACCATCATGCACTTTTTCAAGCAGATGACCTGCCTCCCTCATAAGTTCAATTTCATGTTCTGTCTTGATAGAAACCGACATTTTACCTCCAGATGGTGTTTAAAAACACCCGATTACTCTCCCAGGATGGCAACAATATCTGCAAATACTTCTTCAAGATCTTTTGTACCATCCACTGATTTTAAAATTCCCTCTTTAGTATAATAATCGATCAGCGGCTGTGTCTGCTCATGATATACATTCAGACGTTTCTGAACTGTTTCAGGCTGGTCATCATCACGAAGCACCAGTTTCTCTCCACAGGTATCACAAACGCCCTCAACCTTCGGTGCTGCATGTACAACATGATAAGTAGCACCACATTTCAGGCAGGCACGTCTTCCGGACATACGATTTACAATATTGGAATCCGGAACATCCACATCGATTGCATAATCAACTTTACTTCCCAGTTTGTTCAGAGCCTCTGTTAAGCACTCTGCCTGAGGAATTGTTCTTGGAAAACCATCCAGCACATAACCATTTGCTGCATCCGGCTGTTGTATTCTGTCCACAACCAGATCACAGGTCAGTTCATCAGGTACAAGAAGTCCCTGATCCATATAAGTTTTTGCTTTTTTACCCAGTTCTGTTCCATTTTTGATGTTTGCGCGGAAAATATCTCCGGTAGAAATGTGCGGAATCTGATATTTCGCAGCAATTTTCTTCGCCTGAGTTCCTTTTCCAGCTCCCGGTGCACCCAACATAATGATTTTCATAAGCTATACCCTCCGTTTTCTTTTTTAGCAAATCAAGGCTGTGATGCCATGCACCACAACCTCTCATTTTTAATTGTTCAGAAAGCCTTTGTAATTACGTACGAGAAGCTGTGACTCAATCTGTTTCACAGTTTCGAGGATAACACCAACAATAATGATGATAGATGTACCACCGAATGAAACATTCGCTCCGAACACACCATTAAAGATGAACGGAATCACGCACACAATGATAAGACCTACTGCACCTATAAATATAATATAATTTAAGATATTAGTCAAATAGTCTGACG
>OJMP01001544.1_pt1 | contig 14923 bp, 10 predicted proteins | sample 1597311 | NCBI WGS metagenome assembly OJMP01 (sample SAMEA2452134, study PRJEB22498) | human gut metagenome | biome: human feces; feature: human gut; material: feces | place: Australia | collected 2012 | reverse complement strand
CCGGTAAATAGATCCCGGTAAGGGGAAGATTTCGGGTCTGGAGGAGATTGTATATGGAAAATATGGAAAACCGTTATTTAGACAGGTTGTCGGATCTTTATCCGACAATTGCAGCTGCATCTACGGAGATTATTAATCTGCAGGCAATTTTGAACCTTCCGAAGGGGACAGAACATTTTCTGACGGATGTACATGGAGAAGATGAAGCTTTTTCTCATGTTCTGAGGAATGGGTCTGGTGCCGTGAGAAGTAAGATTGAAGATGTTTTTGGTAATACAATGAGTGTAAAGGACAAAAAAGCACTGGCAACATTGATTTACTATCCGAAAGCGAAGATGGAACAGGTGAAGCGGACGGAGTCGAATATGGATGACTGGTATCGAGTGAATCTGTATCGTCTGATAGAAGTAAGTAAGCGTGCAGCAAGTAAATATACAAGATCTAAAGTGAGAAAATCACTGCCGAAGGATTTCTCTTATGTGATCGAAGAATTGATTACCGAGAAAGCGGAAGTCAGTGACAAAGAGTCCTATTATAATGAAATTATTTCTACAATCATCAGGATCGGACGGGCAGAAGAATTTATTGCAGCAATTTCAGAACTAATCCAGCGTCTGGTTGTGGATCATCTGCATATTGTCGGTGATATTTATGACAGAGGGCCGGGACCGCATCTTATTATGGATAAGCTGCTGAAATATCATTCTGTTGATATTCAGTGGGGAAACCATGATGTTGTATGGATGGGAGCAGCGGCAGGACAGTTGGGCTGCATTGCAAATGTGATCCGTATCTGCGCCAGATATGGAAACCTGGATATTATAGAAGATGGTTATGGTATCAACCTGCTTCCACTGGCTACATTTGCTATGAGGATGTACAAGGATGATCCATGCACCTGTTTTAAATTGAAAGGTACTGACAGACCGGAATCTGATGAGATGCAGATGAATCTGAGAATACATAAAGCGATTTCAATTATCCAGTTTAAAGTAGAAGGCCAGATTATAGAGAGGCAGAAAGGATTCCATTTGGAGAATCGTGCGTTACTGCATAAGATTGATTATCAGAAAGGTACGATTAATCTGGAAGGAAAAGAATATAAGCTCCTGGATACAAATTTCCCGACAATAGATCCAAAGAACCCATATAAACTGACTTCTGAAGAGGAAGAAATTATGGATCGTCTGGTGCATGCTTTTGTGGGATGTGAAAAATTGCAGGAACATATGCGTTTCCTTCTTGCGAAAGGTGGTTTGTATAAGGTATATAACAATAATCTGTTGTATCATGGATGTGTACCGTTAGATGCGAAGGGGAACCTGAAAGAAGTGGAAATTTTCGGAAAGAAATATCGTGGAAAGGCCTTGTATGATGTGTTGGAAAGTTATGTGAGAAAAGGTTTTTTTGCATTGGATCCAAAGGAGCGGGAAGATGGAAAAGATACAATGTGGTATATCTGGCTACATCCGGACTCACCGTTATTTGGAAAGAACAAGATGGCGACCTTTGAAAGATATTTCCTTGCAGAGAAGGAAACACATATAGAAAAGAAAAATCCATACTATGCTCTGCTTGAAAATGAGACAGTTGTGGATAATATCATGATAGAATTTGGATTGGATCCAAAAGAGGATACACACATTGTAAATGGTCATGTGCCGGTTAAGAGAAAAGATGGCGAGAGTCCGATCAAGTGTAATGGTAAAGTAATGGTTATTGATGGGGGATTTTCAAGAGCATATCAGAAAGAAACCGGAATTGCAGGATACACGCTGGTTTATAATTCGTATGGATTACTTTTGGTAGCACATGAACCATTTGAGTCTACAGAAGCAGCAATTAAGAAGGAAAATGACATTCATTCAGAGACAGTGGTAGTGACCAGAGTGAACGAGAGACGTCTTGTTGGTGACACCGACGCTGGAAGGAAATTAAAAGAACAGATTAAAGATCTTGAATGGCTGCTGGCGTCGTACAGAAATGGTCAGATTATAGAAAAACTGTAAATAATTGTTTATGCTGATTATAGCCTCCGGCAGGATTGCAGAGGTGCGCAGTAGAAGTATGTCATGCAATTGCATGACGCGCACCTCGCAGCAAGAATGCCGAGGCATTCTTGAATATTTTTCACTGCAAAGCTTAAAATAGACTTATAGAGTTTCGTAAAAATGGAAAAGTAATTAGATAGAATTCTACAAAACTATCCGAAGCTGATTGCAAATGGTATAAATTATAATTATCGGCTATTTAGAAAATTAAGTGAAAACATTAGTAATTCAATTGTCAAGTGTTTTACGCTTATAAATTGAAAACTTTTCTAAATAGTTATAATAAAGAAAAAAGAGATAGTTTTTGACACTATCAAAAAAGAGAAAGCGAGGAAACAAAAATGAAAAAATTTGGAGCATTTTTATTAGCAGGTGTACTTGCAATCGGAGCTTTAACAGGCTGCGGAAGCACAGACAAGAAAGCAGAAAGTTCAACAGGAAGCACAGATACACAGGTAATCAAAGTTGCTGCTTCTGCTACACCACACGCAGAAATCTTAGAAGAGGCAAAGCCACTCCTTGCCAAAGAAGGATACGACTTACAGGTAACTGTATTTGATGATTATGTACAGCCAAACGAAGTTGTAGACAGCGGAGATTTCGATGCGAACTATTTCCAGCACGTTCCTTATATGGAACAGTTCAACAAAGAAAAAGGAACTAAGTTAGTAGATGCAGGAGACATCCACTACGAACCATTTGGAATTTACCCAGGAACAAAGAAGAGTCTTGACGAAATCGCAGATGGTGATGAAATCGCTGTACCAAACGATACAACAAACGAAGCAAGAGCATTACTTCTTCTTCAGGACAACGGACTTATCAAATTAAAAGATGGTGCCGGACTCACAGCAACAGTAAATGACATTGCAGAAAACCCACACAACATCAAAATCGTTGAGTTAGAAGCAGCACAGGTAGCTCGTGTAACAGGCGAAACAGCATTTGTTGTATTAAACGGTAACTACGCACTTCAGGCAGGATACTCCGTAAAGAAAGATGCACTTGCATACGAAGCGTCTGATTCTGAAGCTGCAAAAACATATGTAAACATCATCGCAGTAAAAGAAGGCAACGAAGACAGTGATGCAATCAAAGCCTTAGTAAAAGTTCTCAAATCTGATGATATCAAGAAATTCATCGATGAGAAATATGATGGTGCAGTAATTGCGTTTGAATAAATAGGAATTTGCCGCAGGCAAAAAGACGCCCCCGAAGAGAGTCTTCGGGGGCTGTGCTTTGGCTGCGGCAAATTCCTATTTGATGCTTCTATACCTACATCGGTGAGCACTCCCATTACCGGTCGGTATGGCATGGCGAAGCGTTGGGAGAGATAACGCATTGCCGCTCCGGTCTCACCATCAGGACCCCCAAACTGACTGATGATTGCTTTTGCCATAGCAGCATCGGTTCTTTTTATATTAATCGGATATTCCAATCTTTTTTCATAATTCCACATAAATCTTATCCCTCCATTTCCCAAGGCCACGGTTCATTTGCCCATGCCCAGAAGTCAGTACCTTTAGGTACAGTGTCAAGCGTCAGAGGCGAGAAGCGGCTGCTATATTCTTTTAATGCCTGTTTTCTTGCGTTTGTATAATATTCAAAATATTCTAAACCCTCAGCATTTTTAGGATGTGTATCAAGAAACATGGCACAGTCTAAGGCAGCAAAGCTTACAAAATCAATATAACATTTTAAATTCTGCCGATTCATGTTACAGTTACAATTTTGGTTTCGGTTGTTGTTGCGGGCAGAATTAGAGTTGCGGCCGGAGTTACAGCCAGAGTTAGAATTACAACCGGAATTACCATTAAAATTGCAGTTCATAGAATGATGCTGACAGGAGTTCATGTTACAGTTTTGCGTAGTGTAGTTTTGAGAAGAATGCATATTCTGCATCATTTCTGGCACCTCCTTCCAGTAAAAGGCAGGTCAAGTTCCTGAAAGATTGTTCCGGCGCAAAGAGCATTTTCAGGTTTATATATATTCTGCCATTTCTGCCATGGAACATAGGTCATAGCAAGCGGCATGGAATCTAATTTTAACACTTCTTTTTCCTGTTTATATGAACAGGAAGAATGATTTTCCATCATGGCGGTGTCTCCTTAAGTTTATATAGTTATATATATGATAAGCAGCCTGAAATGTCCATAAGATCAGATGATTTCAAAGAAAGAAGATAGCCTATATTGTGCCTCTCTTCCTAGGCGTCTCTCCTAATGAATTTATTTTATCAAATATAATATTTTATATATAATGTTACAATGTCACCAGAAAAACTCTTAAAAATTTGACAAGGACATAAATTGACAAATATAGATAGGGGGCGTATTATATAAATAACTGTTTTATTTCAAGATATGTTAGTTCCCCAAAATGACATATTGAAAATCCCCAAAACAGTAAGAGAGTCTTCCGAAGAAGTGATCGCTTTCGGAAGATTTTTTTTATGCAGAAGAAAGTGCACATTACTTGCATTTTTTAAGTCAGGACTGTATAATATAAGATTGATTAACTTAGTTTACTATTTCATCGAGAAGTGAAGTATCAATGAAATAGCAGATGGTAGAATTTCATTTTATTTTTTTATGAAGAAAGGAATGGAACAATGACAAAAATAGATATTATTTCTGGTTTCCTTGGAGCTGGAAAAACGACTTTAATTAAGAAACTTATCGAAGAGGCACTGAAAGGACAGAAAGTTGTTCTTATCGAGAATGAATTTGGCGAAATTGGTATTGACGGTGGATTTTTAAAAGAATCCGGTATTCAGATTAATGAGATGAATTCTGGATGTATTTGCTGTTCTTTAGTTGGTGATTTTAATACAGCATTGAAAGATGTTTTAGAGCAGTATACACCAGACCGCATCATCATCGAGCCTTCAGGAGTTGGCAAGCTTTCTGATGTTATGAAAGCGGTACAGAAGGTTGTAGATGCAGAGGCGAATGTTGTATTAAATAGCCATATCACTGTTGCAGATGCACAGAGAGCAAAAATGTATCTCAAGAACTTTGGTGAGTTCTACCGTAACCAGGTTGAATTTGCCAGTGCAGTAATTTTAAGCCGTTCCCAGAATGTAAAGGAAGATAAGTTAGAGAAGGCAGTAGAATTACTTCGCAGCCTGAATGATAAATGCCCTATCGTGACAACTCCTTGGGAGGAACTTAGCGGAGCACAGATTCTTGAAGTAATGGAAGGGGAAAATGACTTCGCAAAAGAGTTAATGGAAGCAGCACAGGTTTGCCCTGAATGTGGACATCATCATGAACATGGCGAAGAGTGTCATGATCACCATCACGATCATGAGGAGCACGAACATCACCATCACGATCATGACCACGAAGAGCATGAGCATCATCATGAACATGACCATGAAGAGCATGAGCATCACCATGAAGGACACGAGCATCATCATGATCATGACTGCTGTGGACATGATCACCATCATCACCATGCAGATGAAGTATTTACAAGCTGGGGTAAGGAAACTCCTAAGAAATTTACAGAAGAAGGAATTCGTGCAATTCTTGATACCTTATCTAAAGAGGATTCCGATGAGTACGGTATTATCTTAAGAGCAAAAGGTATTGTTCCAGATGAAAACGGTAAATGGATTCACTTTGACCTCGTGCCAGGTGAGGACGAGGTACGTTATGGTTCTGCAGAATACACGGGAAGAATCTGTGTTATCGGTTCTAAACTTAATGAGGACAAACTTGCAGAACTTTTTGGTTTATAGAAAATGTACTTTCGGAGTCTTTCTTGCATTTGCTTTTGTAAGAAGATTCTGAGAGTGTATTTGAAACCACACAGGAGGAAAATTTATGTTAGGTAAGAAAAAGGAGCTGGAGATTCCTGTATATTTATTTATGGGATTCTTAGAAGCCGGAAAGACAACCTTTATTCAGGAAACACTGGAAGAAGATTATTTTAACGACGGAGAAAGAACACTTTTATTTGCCTGTGAAGAGGGAATGGAAGAATACGACGAAGAACTGTTAAAGAGAACAAATACAACTGTTGTTTATGTAGAAGAGCAGGAAGATTTCAATACAGAATTCCTGACAAGCAAGCTTTTACAGTATTATCCAGACCGTGTTATTATAGAATATAATGGTATGTGGACCATTGATCATTTAGTAGAGGCGATGGAGGGAACTCCACTTATGATTTTCCAGACAATCGTAAGTGCCAATGCGGAAACATTTGATCTGTATATGAACAATATGCGTTCTCTTGCTGTAGAAATGTTTAAGATGGCAGAACTTGTTATCATTAACCGTTGTACAAAGGCAACACCAAGAGCAACTTACAGAAGAAGTATCAAAGCTGTTAACCGTCGTGTACAGGTCGTTTTTGATTCTATGGTTCCAGGTGAGGACATGGAGGAAGAAGAGGATGAACTTCCATTTGATATCAGCGGAGATGAAATTCATCTCGAAGATGATGACTACGGTGTATGGTTCATCGATGCGATGGAACGTCCGGAACTTTATGACGGAAAGACTATGGTAATGAAAACAAGAATCTTTAAGGCAATGCGTATGCCGAAGGGAACTTTCGTTCCAGGCCGTCATGCTATGACCTGCTGTGCAGATGATATCCAGTTTATCGGTTATCTTTGTCACACAAATCATGCAAAGTCTTCCACGATTAAATCCCTCAAAAATAAAATGTGGGTAACTCTTACCGCAGAAGTGAAAGTGGAATATAATGAAGAATATCAGGATAAAGGTCCGGTGCTTTATGCAAAACGAATTGAAGCGGCAGAACCACCGGAAGAGGAGTTGGTATATTTCTAATTTGCCGCAGGCAAAGGAGACATTAAGACACCCTCAGTAAATAAAATAATCCCTCTTTGTGCCCTGGGAGCAAGTGTTAAATGCGAGCGCATAGGAACGAGCATTCAACACTCCGCAACGAAAGTCACAAAGAGGGATTATTTTTATTCCCAGTGGGCGTCTCTTTGCCTGCGGCAGCCCAGAATCACACATCTAATTGACGGTATTATGTAAATGAAGTATAATAAATTGAATTATGTAGAATTTTCATGAAAAAGGGGGATAACATGGACAAAATAGCAGTTCTTATTCCTTGCTATAATGAGAGCAAGACAATTGAAAAAGTAATTAAAGATTTCAAAGAAGTATTACCGGATGCTACGATTTATGTATACGATAATAACTCAACAGATGGTACAGACGAGATTGCCAGACGTAACGGGGCAATCGTGCGATATGAATATCAGCAGGGCAAAGGGAATGTAATTCGCCGTATGTTCCGTGATATTGATGCAGAATGTTATATTATGACAGATGGTGATGACACTTATCCGGCTGTGAATGCGCCGGAGATGGTGGACAAGGTTTTAAATAGAAATGTTGATATGGTCGTTGGTGACAGATTATCTTCTACATATTTTCAGGAAAATAAACGTCCATTCCACAATTTCGGTAATTCTTTAGTAAGAAGTTCGATTAATCATCTGTTCCACACAGATATTAAGGATATTATGACAGGCTACAGAGCATTTAGTTATGAGTTTGTAAAGACTTTTCCTGTAATCTCAAGAGGATTTGAGATTGAGACAGAGATGAGTATCCATGCGGCAGATAAAAATATGTTTGTGGAGAATGTCGTTGTTGATTATAAGGACAGACCTGAGGGAAGTGAGAGTAAGTTAAATACATATTCTGATGGTTTTAAAGTTCTTAGAACGATTGCACGTTTATTCCGGACTTATCAGCCGATGAAGTATTTTGGTTCTATCGCAGGAGTATTAGCAGTTTTAGGCGGTGGATTTTCCATACCTGTGTTTAAGGATTATTTTGTAACAGGTTTAGTGAAACGTTTTCCTACGCTTATCGTATGCTGCTTTGTGATTCTGACAGCGATTGTTTCTTTATTCTCCGGGGCGATTCTCAAGACAATTACCTGGAAGAACAGACAGGACTTTGAGATGACCCGTCATCAGGCGAGAAATAAAAAAGAAGAATTATTAAAAGAGGCTAAAGAAGCGGAATAAAAAATAAGGTGTTCTTCCGGAGTCTTTTACATACTTGATTTTGCAAAAAGATTGCGGGAGAGCATTTTAAAGAATTGGGAGTAAAGTATGGATATTCTTATAAAGCCAAAGAAAAACCACTATATTATTTATGCGATTATAATTGCAATTTTTTCTACGGTGGGGATGAATATTTCTTTAATGAATACGAATGCGGATAAGCTTTTAAAAAAGTTTGAATATAGTTCTACATGGAATAACTTTATGGCTGTATTCAGAACAAGTATATCAGGGAAGAACGATGTAAGACTGTTTTATCAGTTAGTAGCTGTCGGGATTACCCTGATGTTTCTTGTTATATTTTCTTATCGTTTTTGTGTTCGGGAAATAGTAAGTTCCGCCGTTATTTCTATTATATTTGGATTTTGTATGTGGTTTGGCACAGTATTTTCTAACAAAGAGTCGTGGAATTATTTTCTTCGGAACAAATATGTGAAGATTTTAGATATTTGGTATATTTTAGCGTATGCATTAGCGATGTTTGGCGCATTGCTTATCATTGGAAAAATTGTGGCTGCATCTGGAAACAAAGCAGAACAAAAAGCAGAAGTAAAAACGAAAGCCAAGACAAAAGACAAAACGGTTCGCAATACAAGGAAAGTATTTTTTATGTGTGCTGCAGTTTTACTTGTTTGCTGGCTGCCGTATTATATCGTATTCTGGCCAGGATTCCAGCACACAGATCTTCCGACACAGATGTTACAGTATTTTCATGTGCCGACCAGATTTCAGGGACATGATATAACGGATGGAGTGAATATTTTATACAGTAATGACCATCCATATTTCCAGACAAAGTTAGTTGGATTATGCATTGAGTTTGGATTTAAGATTCACAATGTAAATGTAGGATATTCTATCTATACATTTATACAAATGATTGCTTTTATAGTAGCATTTAGCAGTATTATAGCAACATTATACCGTTTTGAAGTAAATCATACATTATTAAAAATAAGTCTGGTTTTGTATGCGGTTATTCCAGTATTTCCGTTATATTCTCTTTTGATAGGCGGGGATTCATTCTTCTCAGTATTTTTCTTGTATTATATGCTGGAAATTTTATGGATTTTTGGAACAAAGGGAGCTGTCTTGAAGAATAATAAATTCATACTGGCAATGATTTTAGAAATTTTTCTTATGTCAGCTTCTAAGAACCAGGGAGTGTATGTCGCAGCGGCAATGTTCCTGTTTTGCATCATTTACTTTAGTAAATACCGGGCAAGAATTGCGGTATGCATGGTTGTACCAATTATTCTTTTCCAGTTTGGATATTGTGGAGCATTTTTTAAAGTGGCGAAGATTGCCAGTGTAGGAAAACAGGAAGCATTATCAGTTTGTTTCCAACAGACAGCTCGATATGTAAAATATCATGGAGATGAGGTTACACAGGAAGAAGAAGAGGCAATTAAAAAAGTCTTAAATTATAAGGATATTGGAAATTTATATGATCCGAATCTTTCAGACCCGGTGAAAAAGACTTTTAAAACAGAATCCACTTCAGAAGATTTAAAAAATTATTTTAAAGTGTGGCTTTCGATGGGATTGAAGCATCCGGGAGAGTATATTCAGTCTTTCATAGCGAATACCTATCAGTATTATTATATGGAATTCCGTAATAAAAGAGGATTGTATCTTAAGCCGGAGATTATGGATTTCTACATTAGAAAGCGTCCGTGGGTGCAGAAAAGTGAAGCAATTCAGAAACTGATAAGAAAGCTTCAGGTACATGTGCCAGAAAATTTGAAATCAGTCCGTGAAAAGGGCGTGCTTGCAATGGATACAGTGCGTCGTTTTCCTGTTGTCAGCTGGTTTACAAATCCAGGTGTAATAACATGGATGATGCTTATTGGATTCTTTGCACTTTGGACAAAGAGGAGATACACATCTATACTTGAATTTTTACCTGTATTTTTAATCTTTGGAGTCTGCCTGCTATCGCCGAAGAATGGAAATCTGCGGTACTTATATCCGGCTTGCTGTATGGTTCCGGCACTTCTTGCTGCCGCCTTTGGAAATTTGCGGGAGGAACAAGCAAATGCAATAGAAGACACAAAAGAAGTGTCAAAAAGAAGAAGAGCAGGAAGCAGAAAAAAGCATAGAATAGCAAGAACACTACCAGAGGATAAAAGGCAGAGGGTAAAGGTGTAAAAGAAGGGGAAAGCGTAAAATGAAAAAGGCGTGCAGAAGAATAAAGTATGAAGATACATATTGAGTTAAAAAAGAAGAGATATATTCTCTATGCAGCAATTATTGCGCTACTAGGCGTTGTAGGTGCGAACATATCTATCTTACATACCAATGCAGATAAGATAACCAAACATATAGAGTACAAGTCATTCCTGACACAGCTTATTGCAGTATTCAGAGTCAGTATTACAAATAAAGAGGGGAATGGGATTTTTTATCAGCTAATGGCAGCAGGACTATTTATTCTGTTTTTGATTGTATTTTCTTATAAATATACAGTAAGAGAAGTAATCAGTGCCGCAATATTATCAATTCTTTATGGATTCTGCATGTGGATAGGAACCGTATTTTCTCATAGAGAATCCTGGGACTATTTTCTGCGGAATAAATATGTCATGCTGTTAAATGCATTCTATATGCTTGGAAATGCAATCATTTTATTTGGAATATTGCTTTTGCTATGTCGTGTCATTCTTCGGATATCTGAGACGGATAATCAGACAGAGCATAGTTTAGAGAGAGTATTTCTTACTTGTGTACTGGTACTGTTTGTTTTATGGCTGCCCTATTATATCAGTATGTGGCCTGCGACAATCCATGGTGATTTTTTGATGCAGGTATTACAGCTTTTTCATTATCCTACAATGCTTCAGCACCAGCTTACCTCTGACGGAGTAAATGTATTTTACAGTAACGATCATCCATTTTTACATACGCAGCTCGTAGGGCTTTTTATTAAATTTGGTATAAAAATAAATAATAAGGCGCTGGGATATGGAATGTATACATTTCTTCAGATGACAGCCTATATTGGCGGTATTAGCGCGATCATTACGACTTTATATAAGTTTGGGGCAAATCACAGAATTTTGAAAGCTGCTTTAGGAGCTTATGCGCTATTCCCTGTATTTCCTCTGTATGCAATTATGGTAGGCGGAGACAGTTTTTTTGCTCTGTTTTTCCTGTGGTTTATGGTGGGAATCCTCTGGATTTTTAAAACACAGGGAGATGTTCTAAAGAATATAAAGTTTGACATCTTTTTTGCGGTAATTGTTTTTCTCATGTCGGCATCAAAGAATCAGGGAATCTATATTGCCTTAGTTACTTTAGTTTTCTGTGTGATCTGTCTGAAAAAATACAGAATAAAAATATTAGTGACAATGTTTGTTCTCCAGTTTGCCTATACAGGACTGCTTTTTAAAGCGGCCCGTGTTTCTACAGTAGGAAAGCAGGAAGCCTTATCTGTTTGTTTTCAGCAGACAGCCAGATATGTAAAGTATCATGGGGACGAGGTGACCGGGGAAGAAGAAGCCGCTATTAAAAAAGTTCTTGCTTATAAAAAATTAGCCAAAAAATACCAGCCAGCTTTATCCGATCCGGTAAAAGGTACTTATAAAAGTGAAGTTACATCAACGGATTTAAAGAACTATTTTAAAGTCTGGCTTCAGATGGGACTAAAACATCCAGATGAATACTTCCAGGCATTCTTCGCTAACACTTACGGCTATTATGCTCCACTGTTTAATAGCCGTGGCGGATTGTATCTGGGTCTTAGTACCGTCCGTTTTTACCGTTCCAATAGAAAATGGGCACAGGAAATGATTCCAGAATCTTTTTGTGACAAAGTAGATTTTAAAGAACCTAAAATCTTGTCACCAATACGGGAGAGGATGAAGTTCTTAATGGGAATATCCTACAAAATTCCAATCATTAACTGGTTATATAACCCGGGAGTTATTACATGGCTTATCCTTATCGCATTCTTTGCCTTATGGATAAAAAGAAAATACTTTGACATGGCAGCATTCCTGCCAGTATTCTTAATCGTATGCGTGTGCCTGTTATCACCGCGAAATGATAATCTCCGCTACATCTATCCGGCATGTGTGTTAATACCGGGGATGCTGGCTAATTTGCAGGGGGATAGATAAACAGACGAACCCGCACCAGTTGTAATATGCAAAAATGCTTCGTTTCACTGCCTCCAAACTACTCGACCGTAGTTTGGACTTGCTTAAAGGCGCATTTTTACATATTACAACTGGTGCGGGTTCGTCTGTTTTAGACTCCCCAGAATTACCTCTTGTTTTTAAAAGCCGGATCTGTTGGATCGTAATTCTGGTTGCCAGGAATTTTTCCAGTAGTATCGTTTAAAGTAATCTTTCCGAATGGTCCCTTATTAGAAGAACGGTAAATGCGGATAGGGATACTATAGCGGTTTGTTTTTGCAATGTCATAGATAAGCCTTGCATTACCTGCCTGTACGCGGATACATGCAGTGGTCTGGTTTGTTCCAAGTCCGTTATAAGTACTTGCGATAAGTTTCTTGTTGCTTGTGCCGCGGTACATCTCGGAATGAATCCAGCTGCGTGTTCCCTTTACGAATACTCCCCACTGGTAGTAATGCCAAGGGTTGCTTTTTTTGTAAATGAACCAGGAGCGGGCAGTTCCTTTGGAAAGATAGTGGTTTCCAACATAAGTACTGCGGCCGTCTCTTGCGGTAGAACATACAACAGTTTTGGCTGGAATGTCATATTTGTTTGTTTTTCCATCGTAGAGAAGGAAAGTGATATTGTGAGTTACCAGATTTAATTCGAGTTTCATTCTTTTCTTTTTGTAGCTGGAACCAAATGTTTTGAAAAGATCTTTGGAAAGCCGGCCATTTTTCTTAAAATAATATTTGTATTTTGTTCTGCTGCCGCTGTAGTCGCGGAGATATTTCCAGCCAGTAACAGCCTTTCCTTTTTTCAAGTAGTAGCGGTTACCCTTCCAGTTTTTCCATCCAGTATATTTGGTGAAAACACCACGTTTATAATACTTATTATCTGAGATACCGGTAAATAAAACGCCGTTCTTACGGAGCTTTCCATCATTTGTGGTTGTAGTCTGTGTTGTTGCTGCCTGCACATTTATTCCCTTTTGTGAGGAAAAACCTACGCCAAAAGTCATAATAAATATGAGGGAAAAGATAGTAAGTTGTCTTATAAATTTTTTCATGATTCCTCCTGTATTTTTATTTAATAAACTTGCACACTAAATCTTAATCGCTTATAAGTCAAATGTCAAGAAAAGAAAGAAGTAAGCAAAATATTACCAATAGAAAGTTGGAATATCATAAATTGTTGTAAATATTACATAATAATATCAAGAAAGTCGTAATGGTTGTGTTTGACCCTCTTTTTGGCCAGTGATATAATTTATACATAATATTGTGTGATTTTACAAGTGCACGATAGCTGAATTATAAAAAGACCGCCTGAGGAATATATCCGGTAATCCAGAGATGATTTGGGTGGAAGAAAGGATGGGAGATATGAAGTATGTAGCGGGTGTAGATATAGGTAACGCTACCACAGAAGTCGCTCTTGCAAAGATTGACGGGCAGGACATTGAGTTTTTGACCAGTGGTATTGGACCTACAACCGGAATCAAAGGAACTTTGCAGAATATCAGCGGGGTTTTCATGTCTTTAAAGAATGCTCTTGAGAAGGCAGGCATGGATTACAGTGATTTGGCAGAGATTCGTATTAATGAGGCTGCGCCAGTTATCGGTGATGTAGCGATGGAGACGATTTCTGAGACTGTTATTACAGAGTCAACAGTAATTGGTCATAATCCAAGTACACCGGGAGGAACAGGAATCGGAGTTGGAACTTCTGTCCTTGTAACAGAGCTTTCTAAGATTCGTGAGGCAAAGGATGTTATCGTAATTGTTCCAAATAAAGTTAGATTTGCGCAGGCAGCAGCTCTTATGAATCAGGCAAAGGAGAATATACATATTACAGGTGCGATCGTGCAGGCAGATGATGGTGTTTTACTGAACAATCGTCTTGATAAAAAGATTCCAATTATTGATGAAGTTGCCATGATTGAAAAAGTTCCTTTGGGAATGACCTGTGCGATTGAAGTAGCAGAGCAGGGAACTGTATTATCAACTCTTTCTAATCCATATGGAATCGCAACAGTGTTTGATTTGAGTTCTGAAGAGACAAAGCGCGTGGTACCGATTGCGCGTTCTTTGATTGGTGCACGTTCCGGAGTAGTGATTAAAACACCTACAGGTGATGTACAGGAAAGAAGCATCAAAGCGGGAACAATCAATATCATCGGTCTTAAAAAGGAAGTTGATGTTGACGTTGACGAAGGTGCAGATAAGATTATGGAAGCCATTTCTTCTATTCAGGAGATTGACGATATTCAGGGTGAGACAGGCACGAATGTTGGTAACATGTTGAATAAGGTTCGCCGTGTTATGGCTGGTCTTACGAATAAGAGTCCACAGGATATTAAGATTCAGGATTTACTTGCAGTAGATACTTTTAATCCACAGAAGGTTGTTGGTGGTATTGCTGATGAATTTGCATTAGAGAATGCGGTTGGAATCGCTGCAATGGTTAAGTCTGACCGCCTTCAGATGGAGATGATCGCACAGGTGCTTACTGAGAAGTTAAGAGTTCCTGTATATGTTGGCGGAGTAGAAGCAGACATGGCTATCAAGGGCGCATTGACAACTCCTGGTACAAGCGTTCCATTAGCTATCGTTGATATGGGGGCTGGTTCTACTGATGCTTCTATTATCAACCGAGAAGGTAAGGTTAAGCTGATTCATCTG
>OJMP01001542.1_pt1 | contig 14956 bp, 8 predicted proteins | sample 1597311 | NCBI WGS metagenome assembly OJMP01 (sample SAMEA2452134, study PRJEB22498) | human gut metagenome | biome: human feces; feature: human gut; material: feces | place: Australia | collected 2012 | reverse complement strand
CACTGGAAAATTGTATCAGCAAAGAAAAGTTTATAGAAAAAATGAAGCAGTTCGGGTGGAACGTAAATTGGACAGAGAAACGGAAGCACATCACATTCCAGAATCAGGATGGAAAGAAAGTGCGTGACAGCAATCTATCCAAAACATTCCATCTGGACATCAGCAAGGAGGGCTTGGAGAATGAATTTAATGGAAATAGGGAAAAATCCAGAGTTGCAGCCGACAGAGACAGCAGAGCAAACGAAGAACTCAGCAACTATTACAGAGAGCTTGACGCAGCCATCACAGACACCAGAGGAATCACCGATCAAGCTCAAAGTGGAGAGGGATATTCTTGTACAGAGTTTCGAGAAAGCGAAAGAGTTCATGCGAACACAGAAAAAGCAGATACAGACACTGGAAGAAGAGAAACGGATGATCTTATCCGACAGGCAGAAATTGCGAGAAGAAGTTCGGAAATCAACCGTAGAAATTCAGCGTCTGACAACCGAACTGTCCGAAACGCAGAAGCTGAATCAATCGCTTCAGCAGAGCAACGACGATCTGAGGAACAGAAACGGCTTGATGAGCAGGAGCGAGCAAGAGAAGCTCGAAGAAGAAATAAAAGACGTTCGGGACCAGAACTCTAAATTACAGGACAAAGTTAATAAATCATCTGTTGAGGCTGTGGATGAAGCACAGAAGAAACAAGAAGAAGCGGAGAAAAAGGCTAGAACAATAGAATACCAGTTTAATAAGGCACAAGAAGAAGTAAAGATTGTGAAGAAAAAAACAGATTGTGAAATAAAAAAGTTGAAAAATGAAGCGAAAGAAAAGGAAACATTCTGGATGATAGCTTATATGATCTTGGTTTTGTTGGCAGTAATAAAAAATACAGTATTTCAAAAAGATCTATTTGCTTGCATAACTGTTCCATTGAGGTTTTGGTATAGATATATAGAGTGGTTAATCCATCCATCAGAATTAAATATTTTAGGTGAGCGAGAGTATTTTTCAGCAGGATGGTCGTGGTTTTTGAGAATTATGGCTATTCTTATTTTTCTTGGACTAGGAATAAGTAGTGAGATATTTGTGTTGAGGAAGATAGAGCAGTATCGAAAAGCATCGGATAAATATTCTATATGGATTCTGCTTATCAGCGTGTCATCAATTGCTGTAATAGGTGATGTAGTGAGAAAATATTTTCCGATAAATCTTATATTACTCTTGGGAATTATAAATATTGCTGCTATGGAAATAAAAATCTACTGTCATAATAAAGGGGAATTATATTAGGAATATATCCATGGTTATGAAAAACCAAATTTGATTATTGACAATCAAATAAACAAATGCTATAGTGAACACAAGGAAATTGATTGTGAATAACCAAAGGAGGAAACAGGGTTGAATATTTCAGTTAAAGAGTTAAAAGAAAAAGAAGGCTCGAAAGTTGAAGAGATTAGTTGGAATATTTTAAATAGGATGAGAGAACTTGGAAATACATCCGTATATGGAGGCTTTTGCTTATCGTATGTAGCGTATTTATCTTTAAAAAATAAGATAAACGATGTATATCAGTTAGTAGAATATATGGAACTGACTTTTTCACCGGAAAGAGTCAGTTTCATAAAAGGAAATATTGAAAATTTATGGAATATAGCAATAGAAATAGGAGAAGCATATTCGGAAGAAACACTTTTAGCAGTAGTATTGTGGTGGCCATTGCAAGGAAATAAATTCATGGGAGAATGCGAAACCCCACAGAGTGTTGTAAAGTTGGCAAATGAGATACTTCAAATTTCAAATGATAAAACAGCAGATTTCTGTAGTGGAATTGGAACATTTCTAGTGAATGCTATAGAAAGAAATCCAGAATCACAGTTTTATGGTGTAGAGCTTGTAACCGAGGTTAAAGAAGTAGCAGAAATCAGAACGGAATTAATTTCTGATCGGGTGAAAATTGAGCAAAAATCAGTTCTGGACATAGATGACAATTTGATGTTTGATAAAATATTCTGTGATTATCCTTGGGGGATAAGGGTGAAAGAGAGCATTGGAAACAACGAGGAATTAGAGTCGATATATAATATTATACCGGAAGTACAGAAAGCAGCTGCGGGAGACTGGGTATTTATTATAAATGTCATGAATCATCTCAACAAACATGGAAAAGCGGTTGTTTCGGTGAGTAATGGAGTGACTTGGAACAGAGGAATCAATACAGTAATCCGCGAAAAATTTGTAAAAAAAGGATTTGTCGAGGCGGTGATAGCACTTCCATCCAATTTGTATTCGAATACAGGAATTGCCTGTTCATTACTGGTATTAAGCAGAAACAATAAAAATATAAGAATGATAGATGCAACGGAGATGGCATCTGTTGGACGAAGACAGAATGTTCTTAGTGATGAAAATATTTCTAAAATTATTGAATTGCTGAATACAGATGACGATAACTCAAAGCTAGTTTTAGGTGAAGAGGTGGCAAAAAATGAATACACTCTTAATCCGTCAAGATATCTTCAAAAAGAGATGCTCATAAAAAAAGGTGTAGCTTTTGAATCTGTGATAAAGAACATAACAAGAGGAGCACAGATTAAAGCAACGATTTTAGATGAAATTGTATCTGATGAACCAACGAACATGCAGTATTTGATGTTGGCAAATATACAGGATGGTATTATTAGTGATGACCTTCCTTATTTGAAAGAAATGAATCCTAAATACGAGAAATATTGTATTAAAAATGGAAGTCTCGTAATTTCCAAAAATGTATCTCCGGTAAAAATGGCAATTGCATCCGTAAAAGAAGGAAATAAGATTTTAGCGAATGGTAATCTTTATGTTATTGAGTTAGATGAAGATAAGATAAATCCTTACTTTTTGAAAGCATATTTGGAAAGTGAAAATGGAAAAGCAGCCTTATCTAGAGTAGCAGTAGGAGCTACATTATTAAATCTGCCGGTTGAAGGATTGAAAAAAATAACAATTCCATTGCCTGACTTAAAAAGTCAGAAGATAATTGCAGATAAATATTATGCCAAGATAAATGAAATAAAAGAATTGAAATACAAATTGGAAAAGGCAACAGCAGAATTAGAACATATTTATACGGAGGAAAAATAAATGGACGAAAACAATAAATTTGATGTAGTTGGAACTAATATAGCAGAGAAAGCGACAATGATCTGGAATGTAGCAGATATGCTCCGTGGCCCATTTAAACCGCATGAATATGGATTGGTAATTTTGCCAATGACAGTAGTAAAAAGGTTTCATGATTGTTTATTACCGACACATAAAGCAGTATTGGAACAGTATGAAAAGGTGAAGAATTTTGCTGTAATTGATGGATTTCTGACAAAAGCTTCCGGTTATCAATTTTATAACATTAGCAAATATACATTTGAATCTTTATTAGCTGATCCGGAAAATATCGAAGCAAATTTTCGAGATTATCTGAATGGATTTTCAGCAAATGTTCAGGATGTGCTGGCAAAGTTTGATTTTGATAACATTATCCGCAGAATGGTAGAAAGTAATACCTTGTATCTTGTCATAAAAGAATTTAATTCACAAAAAGGATATCTGGGACCAGATAAAATCAGTGCAGTAGACTGTGGATATATTTTTGAAGATTTAGTAAAACGATTCTCCGAATCTTTTGGTGAAGAGGCCGGGGCACATTTTACCAGTAGAGATATTATCTATTTAATGACGGATTTACTTTTATCAGATGCAGATCTGAGTAAGGGTGGAAATGTAACAGTGTATGATATGGCGATGGGAACATCTCAGATGCTTAGCTGCATGGAAGAAAGAATTCAGGAGCTAAACACAGAGATTGGAGTTACCTGCTTTGGTCAGGAGTTTAATCCCTCTACATTTGCGATTGCAAAAGCGGATATGATGATTCGTGGGGGTGATCCAAATAATATGAGATTTGGAGATACCCTATCTGAAGATCAGTTTAGCGGATATCAGTTTCAGTATATTATTTCAAATCCACCATTCGGAATTGACTGGAAAAGAGAAAAAGCAGCAGTAGAAGCAGAAGCGAAAAAAGGTGAATTGGGAAGATTTGCACCTGGACTTCCGAAGATATCAGATGGACAGCAGTTGTTTGTATTGAACGGACTTTCTAAGCTAGCTCAAAATGGGAAAATGGCTATCATTCAGAATGGATCACCATTATTTTCAGGAGATGCAGGAAGTGGACCGTCAGAGATTAGAAGATATATTCTGGAAAATGACTGGTTGGATGCGATTGTGCAGTTAGGTACAGATATGTTTATGAATACTGGTATCAGCACATACATTTGGATTTGTTCTAAAGACAAACCAATACACAGAGCTGGAAAAGTACAGTTGATTGATGCTTCGCATTGTTTTGAAGCAAGAAGAAAAAGTATCGGAACAAAAAGAAATGACATTACTGATAAATGCCGTGAACTGATTGTAAAGGCATATGGTGCATTTGAAAATGGAACTATATATGGCGAGAAAGATGGTATTTACTGTCAGAGTAAGATTTTTGATACAGAGGAATTTGGATATCAGAAGATTGTAGTAGAACAGCCACAGAAAGATGAAAATGGCGAAGTTATATTAAAGAAGGGAAAGCCAGTGGCTGATGTGTCTCTGCGAGATACAGAAAATGTACCGCTGACAGAAGATATTGCGGAATATTTTAAGAGAGAAGTATTACCATATGCACCAGAAGCATGGATAGATGAAAAGAAAACGAAAAAGGGCTATGAAATTCCAATGACAAGGTATTTCTACGAATATCAGGCACTGGAACCAGTGGAAGAAATTGCGGTACGTTTACATGAACTGGAACTGGATATTCAGAGCAGTTTGGATGCTTTGTTTGGGGAGGATTGATATGAGTAGAGAGATGAAAGATTCAGGGGTTGAATGGTTGGGAGAAATTCCTAAAGGATGGAATGTAAAAAAAGGAAAGGCATTATATAGTATAACAACTGGTAAATTGGATGCTAATGCAGAAGAACCAACGGGAATATATCCTTTTTTTACATGTTCTATGTTTCCGAAAAAAATAAATCAGTATGCATTCGATTGTGAAGCATTGTTGGTAGCAGGTAATGGAGTGGTAGGTTTTACTCAATATTACAAAGGAAAATTTAATGCATATCAGCGAACTTATGTTTTGAGTGATTTTCACAACATATATCCTTTGTTTTTGAAATATTATGTTTCAAATAATTTGAAAAGAGAAGTAGAGCAAAGCTCAGTTGGATCAGTGATTCAATTTATCAAATTAGGAGATTTGCAAAACTTCAATATTGCGTTTCCGGAATATAAAGAACAAGAAAAAATCACAGAGTATTTGGAAATGAAATGCCAAAAGATAGACCATATTATAGAAAAAACAAAAAGTTCCATAGTAGAATATAAAAAATTTAAGCAATCAATAATAACACAAGCGGTAACTAAAGGAATTGTACCAGAGAGATTAATGAAAGAGTGTGACATTAATTGGATAGGAAAAATCCCACAAGATTGGAAAGTACAAAGAGGAAAAAACTTGTTTATAGAAATAAATGAGCGTTCTACAACTGGAGAAGAGGAGCTGTTAACGGTATCCCATATAACAGGTGTGACGCCAAGAAAAAATAAAAATGTAAATATGTTTATGTCAGAATCTTTGGTTGATTACAAAATATGCCATGAAGGAGATATTGCTGCCAATACAATGTGGATGTGGCAAGGAGCGATAGGTGTATCAAAATATTATGGAGTAATAAGTCCTTCATATAATACATATAGACAAAAATCAGATACATATGATGCTGACTATCTTGAGTATTTGTTACGTATCCCGCAATTAGTAGCTACATATGCAGCACATTCTACTGGAATAACTGCGTCAAGACTTAGATTATATCCACAGGGATTTTTCTCAATATTATTTCCAGTTCCACCTAGAAAAGAACAACAGGAAATTGCAGTATATTTAAATAAAAAAATACCGCAAATTGATCAGTTGATTATAAAAAAAGAGAAATTTGTTGATGAATTAAAAAGTTATAAAAGATCTCTGATTTACGAGTATGTAACAGGAAAAAAGGAGGTGCCAGAATTTTGAGTATAGATGTTACAACAGAGAAACGTTTCGAAGCAGATATTGAAGAATTCTTTCTATCACCGGCAGGTGGATACACACATAATAACGATATGTATGATCCACAACTTGGCGTTTATAAAGATACTCTATTGAGATTTATTCAGAGAACACAGCCAAAGAAATGGAAATGCTTTTTATTGCAGAATAAAGTGGATCCAGAACGCAAATTTTGTCTTGCGTTCAACAATGCTTGTGATAGGGATGGACTTATTTCTGTATTGCGACATGGATTTAAACATAGAGGCATTCCATTCAAAGTATGTTATTTTAAACCAGAATCAGGTCTAAACCAAACAGCGGAAGCACTGTATAAAAAGAACGAAATTACTTGCAACAGACAGTGGTTTTATTCCAATGATACACATAATTCTGTTGATATGGTTTTGGCGGTAAATGGGATTCCGGTATTTGCCCTTGAATTAAAGAATCAGTATACAGGACAAAACGTTGATAATGCTAAGCGTCAGTGGATGTATGATCGTGACCCAAGAGAAATATGTTTTCAGTTCAATAAGAGAATCTTAGGGTATTTTTGTATTGATCAGTTGGAAGTTTGGATGACAACCCGATTAGAAGAAAAAAATACATACTTTCTTCCATTCAATCAGGGATCGAACGGTGCAGGAAATGATGGCGGTAAGGGAAATCCTGCGAATCCAGACGGTTATCCGACATCATATTTCTGGGAGTATGTATTTCAGAAAGATAGTATGATGGATATTATCCAAAAGTTTATTCATCTGCAGGTAAAGGAAGAAAAGAAACAAATGCCTGACGGATCAGAGCAGGTCACGAAGAAGAAAAGATTGATTTTCCCAAGATATCATCAATTGGATGTTGTACGTAAATTAATTGCAGATGTGAAAAAAGAAGGTGCAGGTCGCAATTATCTGATTCAACATAGTGCAGGTTCTGGAAAATCCAATTCTATTGCCTGGACAGCGTATAGACTGGCCTCTTTACATGATTCGAATGATGAATCTATTTTCAGCAGTGTGGTTGTAGTTACAGACCGAACCGTGTTAGATGAACAGTTGCAGGAAACCATTTCGGGGTTTGACCACACGATAGGGGCGGTAGAGACGATTGATGATAAAAAGAACTCAAAAGATTTGAGAGACGCCATCAATAACGGTGCAAGAATTATTGTGACTACATTGCAGAAATTTCCGGTGATTTATCAGGAAGTGGATAAGGTTGCCGGAAGAAATTTTGCGATTATTGTAGATGAAGCTCATTCTTCACAGACAGGAAGTTCTGCAATGAAACTGAAAGCGGCGTTGGCTGATACAGAAGCAGCATTGCGAGAATATGCGGAAATAGAAGGAAAAGCAGAAGATGAAATAGACAGAAATGATAAACTTGTGCAGGAGATGTTGACACATGGAAAACATCCAAATTTATCCTTTTTTGCATTTACTGCGACTCCGAAACCGGCAACACTGGAGATGTTTGGAAGTCAATGGACAGATGGAAGTTTCCATCCATTTCATATTTATAGCATGAGACAGGCGATAGAGGAAGGTTTCATTCTGGATGTTTTGCAGAATTATATGACTTACAGTACCTATTTCAAAATTGCAAAAGACACACCGGAAAATCCAGAGCTTCCAGAAAGCAGAGCAACAAAGATCATAAAGAAATATGAAAAATTACATCCATATAATATCAGCCAGAAATCACAGATTATCGTAGAAACATTCAGAGAGACTACGAAACAAAAAATCGGTGGAAAAGGAAAAATGATGGTTGTCACAGATTCGAGACTGGCAGCAGTTCGATATTTCCATGAAATCAAAAGATATATAAGAGAACAGCATTATGTAGATATGGATATTTTGGCTGCATTTTCCGGAACGGTGCAGGATGGAGATGAAGAGTATACAGAAGCCGGGCTGAACGTAAGGAAAGATGGAAGCCATATATCAGAAAGTCAGACAAAGGAAGAATTCCACGATAATTTTAATGTTCTGGTAGTAGCGGAAAAATATCAGACTGGTTTTGATGAACCATTGTTACATACAATGATTGTTGACAAAAAATTGAAAAATGTGAAAGCAGTGCAGACATTATCTCGTTTGAATCGAACATGTCCTGGAAAGGTGGACACATTTGTGTTGGATTTTGCAAACAAAAAAGAGGATATTCTGGAAGCATTTCAGCCATTTTATCAGGAGACAAGCCTTGAGCAGGAAGTAAATGTGGATTTGATTTATCAGACAGAAAAAGAACTTCTGGATTATGCAATTTATAATGAGAATGATATCAAGGCATTTATTGATATATGGAATCATTCTGGTAAGCAGGATGCAACTGCGATGGGAAAAATGACAAGTGTATTAAAACCGGTAGCAGACAGATATAATTTGAAAAACCCAGAAGAACGTTATCAGTTTAGAAGGCAGGTAAGAAAATTATTACGATGGTATAGTTATATAACACAAGTAGTTCGTATGTTTGACGCTGATATGCACAAGGAATATCTTTTCCTTAGCTATTTAATTGGACTTTTGCCGGAAGAAAAAGAAGAACCAATTGATTTAGATGGAAAGCTGAAACTGGAATACTATAAATTGCAGAAGACTTTTGAGGGTGCAATAAAACTGGAAAAAGTTGACGGGCAGTACGTTCCATCTAAAAAGCAGGGGGCACAGGGAATCCGACAGAAAAGCACATTGGATGAAATTTTGGATAAGATTAACGAGAAGTATAAAGGACAGTTCACAGATGGAGATCGGGTGATGCTTGGTGCGTTACACGATAAACTGATTGCTGATGATAAACTGGCAAGTTCTGCACGTACTTCAGATCCAAGAATTTTTACGGAAAGCATTTTTCCTTCTGCTTTTGGAAATGCAGCAATGGAAAGTTATATGGAAGCGCAGGACAGCTATGGTTCTCTATTCGAAGACAAAAGTAAGTATGATGCTGTAATGAGTGCATTGGCGGGAGTGATTTACAGAGAAATGCGTTCTAAAAAGACTGTGGATTACCGGAAAATTGAGAGAGACGAGCAAGTGCAAATGGTAGCGGAAGAACCGGTTAAATATGGGGAATAAGAATTAGAATATGTTAAGAAACTAAGGGAGGAGGAAATGTATGTATTTAAAAAGATTAGATATTAAAAATTTTAGAGTTTTTGATGAAGAAGGAGTATCATTAATATTTAACCAAGGTGTAAATGCAATTATTGGTGAAAATAATTCTGGAAAATCTTCAGTGATAGATGCAATCAGAATTGCTTATTCCACAGTAACATACAAAAAAGATATATTTTTTTCAAAATCAGATTTTCATGTTAATGAAGACGGAACAACGGCTGATTATGCCCAATTTGATGTATTTCTGGAAGATGTTCCAAAGAGATTAGTTGAAATTTGGAATCCGCAGAGCGAAAGTGGAAAGGGGGGTGATTTTCATATCAAATTCGAAAAATATATTGCTCCTAGTGGAATGGAAAAGGTACGATCTGTTTATTGGGGATTTGGAACGGAAGGGAATTCTTTAACTACAGATACATTCGAAGCAACAGATGTAGTTTTTCTTGGTGCATTACGTGATTCGGAAAACGAGATGAAACCTTCTAAAAACAGCAAACTGGCACAACTACTTAGAAATATGGTTCCAGAAGAGGAAATTAGAAAAGAATTAGTACAGATTTTGACAGATGCGAATAATAGTCTTTTGGAAAAAGATCAATTGATAAAGACAAAGACCACTATAAATAAAAATCTTGCGAAGATTGAACAAGAATTTTTAAATCAACAGATCGATATTGGATTGGTAGAACCGAGGTTTGATTCAATTGCGTCTTCATTACGTGCATGGCTTAAGCCAAAGTGGTTATTGATAAATAAATCAGATTCTGTGTATGAAAAAGCTACGGAATATTATCAAAATCATAAAGAAATTAAAAAAATGCAGGCAGATACTAGGGGAATATATTTTGAAAGCTCTATTTTAGAAGACCAGATGGATATTGATGCTGAAGTAAGCAGTAGGATTAAAGAACTTGCCAATAGTTCTTTTGAATTGTATCAAAATGGTTTGGGATATAATAATCTATTATTTATGTCTGCTGTGCTTGGAGATATGGCAATTGAAAAAGGTGGAATTTATCATAATCTTTTGTTAATTGAAGAACCAGAAGCTCATTTACATCCACAGTTACAGGAGCTAGTTCATAGTTTTTTAGAAGATGCAAATAGAAATGACAGTAATATTCAGATTATTTATACATCGCATTCTCCAACATTAGCATCTAAAATTGATATAGAAAATATTAATTTAATATATGAATGTGGACACGAAAAATTCTGTCTGCCTTTTTCAGAAGCAAAGTTAAATGAGGACAATAAAAAATATTTACAGAGATATTTGGATGTTACGAAATCTCAGATGTTTTTTGCAAGGGGAATTTTATTTGTAGAGGGAATTAGCGAAGCAATTTTAATTCCAGAAATGGCAAAAGCTTTAGATAGACCGTTGGAGAAATATGCGGTAGAGTTAGTCAACGTGGATAGTGTTGCATTTAAGCCTTTTGTTAATCTTTTTTCATCAGAACAAGTGAAGACTTGTTTTAAAAAAGTTTCTATTATTACCGATGATGATAGATGTTCTAAAAAGAATGAAAAAGACTACATTAGTAAAGATTTTGATTTTGATAATGTTAGTTCGGAAATCGTTGCAAATTTAGAAAATGGACAGCCATCAGATAGATATAAGGAATTAGAAACATTGTGTTCAGGAACAGAAATTAATATATTTTCTGCTTATAAAACATTAGAGTATGCATTATGCTGTAGTGAAAATAATATTTATCATATGGTAGAAGCTATTAAAAATTGTTACGTAGATCTCGGACCTAAATTAGAAGAAAAGATTGCAACTTTATCTGAATTGAGTGAAAAAGCAGCGTGTGTGTGGTTGTTTATAAGAACCAGGGATAAATGTAAAGGTGCAGTTGCCCAATATATAAGTCAAGTTATTAGTGACCAGAAAAAACAAAAGGATAATAAAGAAACAATTGAAAAGGAATTTATTATTCCAGAGTACTTGAAAGATGCGATTTATAGTGTAACGGAGAAAAAGTTATGAAAGAACAATTGACGGAGGAACAGAAAAAATTTTTAACAGCTGAGGGAAAAGTTGTTGTAAAAGCATGTCCTGGAAGTGGAAAAACTTATTCGGTTGCACATAAATTATTGTCTTATATAGACAATTGGAAAGATTATCATAGCGGTGTGGCAGTACTGTCATTTACGAATGTGGCAAGTAATGAGATACAAGAAAAAGCACAAACAATTCATGGCAGTTTGGGTGAACTAGGATATCCGCATTTTATAGGAACAGTAGATAGTTTTATTGATGAGTTTATTGTGTTACGGTATGGACATCTTGATACAGTTAGCAATGTACGTCCAAGGATCACAATTACTGATACATGGAAAATGCCATATGGCTTCTGGAGAAAAGAGTGCCATAGTAAAGGCTGCATAGATAACATAGAACAATTTTATTATGGCATTGATAAGAAGTTTTATAAGGGAAATGAACCGGTCAAGTGTGAAAAAAGAAATGCCAGATCGCTACCATGTCAACAATATAAGAAAATGTTGCAGGATAAGGGGATTATCTTTCAAAATGAAACTGCATTATTTGCATATCAATTACTAAAAAAATATCCTATGGTTGCATCTGCTATAGCAGAAAGATTCCCAGTAATTATTATAGATGAAGCACAGGATACGTCAGTGAATCAAATGGCAGTTTTTGATCTACTAAGTAAGTCTGGGGTAAAATCAATGTTTTTGGTGGGAGATGCAGATCAGTCAATATATGAATGGAGAAATGCTAGTCCGGAGTGTTTTTTACAAAAAGTAGAAGATACAAGTTGGCAGACAATAGAATTGACTGGGAATTTTAGAAGTTCACAAAATATCTGTAATGTTACATCCTATTTTTCTGCTAGCTTAAGAGGGACAAAGAGTAATAATGCAATAGGATATTGGAAGGATGAAGTACAAAAACCCATTCTTTTGCTAACAAAGAATAATTCAGAAAACGATACTATTGAGTATTTTATCAAAAAATGTATGGAAATGCAGATTGGGATATCGCCTAAAAATGTTGCTGTTTTAACGAGAGGAAGAATATATTCTGATACAGATATTAAGGGATTGTGGAAAAGTGCAGAGATAGAACTATATGCCAAGGCTGCATATGAATGGAAGTATGGATCGAGAAAAAAAGCATATGAGAATACAGAAAAAGCAACATATTGTATGATTTTTAATGAGGATACAGACAAATACATGATGCAACAGAAAATACGAGAGCATACTACCGAAGAAAGTTGGAAAGATTTTATTATCAACATTTTGATTAATATGCCTGATGTAGATATGGAAATCGCAGAATGGGTAAAAGAATTTTCTACAATTTTTGTAGATGTCTGTAAAAATTGTGAGTATAAAATATCGCCTGACAAAGAGATAAAAGATACATTTAAAATAAAACGTAATGATAACAAATCACCGGATTTCAAAAAAATATCGTTGAAAAAATTTTTTGAGAAGAAAAATGAGGAGAAGTATACTAGATCTTCAATTCATGGTGTCAAAGGAGAATCTTATGAGGCTGTGTTGTTACATGTAAAAAGTCGAACAGGAAGTACAATTACTCCTAAACTTTTAATGGAGGGGGAACTAGAACAAGAATTAATGCGATTAGCATATGTTGCAATGACAAGACCGAGAAGATTACTTATGTTGGCTATGCCTGATACAAAAGGAATTAAAACATGTGGTAGATTTTCAGAAGAATTATGGACATATGAAAACTTATAGGTAATTTAGATAAGATGATTATATAAAAAGATTATTCAAATAATAAAGTAAAAAAGGGGCGATGTTATGGCAATACGATCAGTAGAGTATCTGCAGAGTCTTGTTCGGGAGCTTGCAAAGCTTCCGGACGAGACTGAGTGGGTAGAATTTAAATGTAACAATAAGCAACCTCAAATGATTGGTGAATATATTTCGGCATTAAGCAATTCAGCAGCACTATGCGAACGACCTAAAGCATATTTGGTTTGGGGCGTGGATGATGCAACGCATAAAATTGTAGGAACTGAATTTCAGTATCGTAAAATGAAAAAAGGGAATGAGGAATTGGAAGCATGGCTTTCCAGAATGCTTTCACCAAGAATTAATTTCCGATTTTTTGAGGTTCCGATGGATGAAGGAATAGTTGTGCTGATGGAGATTCCTTGTGCGGAAAAACAGCCGGTACAGTTCGCTGGTGGGGAATTTATAAGAATTGGAACGAACAAAAAGAATTTAAAAGAGTATCCTGATAAAGAAAGAGAATTATGGAGAACATTCGATTCTACACCATATGAACTTCGAATTGCAATAGGAAACTTAGATGAAGATGAGATGGTGTCTTTATTAGATTATTCTAAATATTATGATAAACTTGAAATGCCGATTCCAAGAAATCGAGATAAAGTACTAGAAGACCTGCAACATGAAAAATTTATTAAGAAAAATGATGCCGGTACATGGGATATCACGAATATGGGAGCGTTGATGATTGCAAAAGATTTGAAGAAATTTGAAGCTTTGCATAGAAGAACTGTGAGGGTGATATGGTATAAGGAGAATTCCAGACTGGATGCCATCAGAGAAAAAGAGTTCTGTGCGGGTTATGCATTTTCGCATGAGGAAATCGTGCAGTATATTATGACAATTATTCCACAGGAAGAGGTTATTGTAGAGGCAACAAGGAAATCTGTTGTCAGTTTCCCGGAAATTGCTATCCGTGAGTTGTTGGCAAATGCTATGATACATCAGGATCTGCAGCAAAGAGGAACAAATCCGATGGTGGAAGTGTTTAAAAATCGAATTGAGTTTTCAAATGCTGGCGCACCACTGGTAGCAATTGAAAGAATTGTAGATTCGGTGCCGGTGTCCAGAAATGAAAATATTGCCGGATTTATGCATAAATGTGGTATCTGTGAGGAACGTGGCAGTGGATATGATAAGATTGTTGAAGCAACCGGTAAAAATGAATTACTTGCACCGAGGATTGAAAATCAAAACAATCAATTTACAAAAGCAATATTGTTTGCGAAAGTACCGTTTGAATTAACCACGAAAGAAGATCGAATGAGAACTTGTTATATGCAGGCATGTCTGGCATATGTCAATTTTGAGGGGATTTCTAACTCAGATATTCGAAAAATATTTGGATTGGGAGAAAAAGAGAAAGCGAAGGCATCTCGACTTCTTACCAGTGCTGTTGACGGAGGCTATATTAAAGTAATGGATCCGGATACTGCACCAAGGTATAAAAAGTATATTCCATATTGGGCATAATTTAAGTTTCGCTAAGTTTCACTTATATTGGTGTCTGAGGAAAATTTAATAGGAAAAACATGAAAAAGCACTGAAAACCGTTGGATTATTGGTTTTACAGTGCTTTTTCTTTTAACTAAAGAGAAAAAAAGCAGTGAATTTAAGTTTTGCTAAGTTTCACTGAGTTCTGATTTTACAGACCGCCATTGTTTCTTAGGCTCATATTTTCCACATCCATCACAAGTCTGTGGCCAGTTGATTTTCCACTCAAAATACTCATCTCTGGTAATCACACCGGATTTTAGTTCATCCATTCGAACTACCCATTCTTTCAGAAAATCATTCAGAACCCCATAATCAAACCACATACAGACAGGAGCATGAGCCGGCCAGCTATCATTGTCGTGATAGTAAACGGAAGTGTCTGCTACTTCATTGCATTTTTCACCAGGAAATTTCCGAG
>OJMP01001538.1_pt1 | contig 14998 bp, 5 predicted proteins | sample 1597311 | NCBI WGS metagenome assembly OJMP01 (sample SAMEA2452134, study PRJEB22498) | human gut metagenome | biome: human feces; feature: human gut; material: feces | place: Australia | collected 2012 | reverse complement strand
GTAATGTAGAGACGCAGGGCGTTTTTGACGTTACCGGATTGAAAGAATGTCCGCAAGGGTTGGATGTTATGCAACTGCCAACGGACCAGTCGATTGCAATAATGAATCATCATTTTAGAGACTGGAGCCGGATTTTGACAGGAAATAGCAAAAAATCAGCGTGGGTTAAGCAGAAAACAGGAGGAATAAAGATGTCACAGTACAATCATACCGCCATTGAGAAAAAATGGCGCGAGAACTGGGAAAAACATCCCATCAATGTAAACGATGGAAAGAAAGAAAAATATTACTGCCTGGATATGTTCCCATATCCGTCCGGAAGTGGTCTGCACGTTGGTCACTGGAGAGGCTACGTTATTTCAGATGTATGGAGCCGTTATCAGCTGCTGCGCGGCAAATACGTGATCCATCCGATGGGCTGGGATGCATTTGGTCTGCCGGCAGAGAACTACGCGATCAAGATGGGCGTACATCCGGCTATCTCGACCGAGTCCAATATTAAAAATATTAAACGTCAGATCAACGAGATCGCAGCCATCTATGACTGGGATATGGAAGTAAATACCACAGATCCGGCATTCTACAAATGGACCCAGTGGATCTTCGTCCAGATGTTCAAAAAAGGTCTGGCATATGAGAAGGAATTCCCGATCAACTGGTGCCCTTCCTGTAAGACAGGTCTGGCAAACGAGGAAGTTGTCAACGGCTGCTGCGAGCGCTGCGGTACTCCGGTTACCAAGAAAAACCTGCGTCAGTGGATGCTCAAGATCACCGCATATGCAGACCGCCTCTTAAACGATCTGGACAAACTGGACTGGCCGGAGAAGGTTAAAAAGATGCAGACAGACTGGATCGGCAAATCCTACGGCGCAGAGGTCGATTTCCCGGTTGAGGGAAGAGAAGAGAAGATCACTGTCTATACAACAAGACCGGATACTCTTCACGGAGCAACATTCATGGTACTTGCACCGGAGCATGCTCTTGCAAAATCTCTTGCAACAGACGAGACAAGAGAGGCTGTAGAGAAATATATCTTTGATGCTTCCATGAAATCCAATGTAGACCGTCTTCAGGATAAAGAGAAGACTGGTGTGTTCACAGGTACTTATGCGATCAATCCGCTGAACGGTGAGAAGCTTCCGATCTGGCTTTCTGACTATGTACTTGCTGATTATGGTACAGGTGCTATCATGTGTGTACCTGCTCATGATGACCGTGACTTTGAGTTCGCAAAGAAATTCGATATTCCGATCATCCAGGTTATCGCAAAAGACGGTAAAGAAATTCAGAATATGACAGAAGCTTACACAGAGGCTTCCGGAACCATGATCAACTCCGGTGAGTGGAACGGAATGGAATCTTCCGTACTGAAGAAGGAAGCACCGCATATCATCGAGAAGCTGGGTATCGGACGTAAGACTGTCAACTACAAACTGAGAGACTGGGTATTCTCCCGTCAGCGTTACTGGGGTGAGCCGATCCCGATCGTACACTGCCCGAAATGCGGAAACGTTCCGGTTCCGGAAGACGAGCTTCCGCTGCGTCTGCCGGATGTAAAATCCTACGAACCGACCGGTACCGGCGAATCACCGCTGGCAGCGATCGAAGACTGGGTAAACTGCAAATGCCCGAAATGTGGTGCCGCCGCAAAACGTGAGACAAACACCATGCCGCAGTGGGCAGGTTCTTCCTGGTATTTCCTGCGTTATGTAGATCCACATAACGATAATGAACTGGTATCCAAAGAAAAAGCAGACAAGTACCTTCCGGTAGATATGTACATCGGCGGTGTAGAGCATGCTGTACTGCATCTTCTGTACTCTCGTTTCTATACCAAGTTCCTGTACGATATCGGAGTGATCGATTTTGACGAACCGTTCCACAAACTGTTCAACCAGGGTATGATCACCGGTAAGAACGGTATCAAGATGAGCAAGTCCAAAGGAAATGTCATTTCTCCGGATGATCTGGTACGCGATTACGGCTGTGATTCTCTGAGAATGTACGAACTGTTTGTAGGTCCGCCGGAACTGGATGCAGAGTGGGATGACCGCGGTATCGAAGGTGTATACCGTTTCCTGTCCCGTTTCTGGAACCTGGTTATGGACAACAAAGATAAAAATATCAAAGCAAGCAAAGAGATGATCAAAGCACGCCATAAGATGATCCACATGATTACAACCCGTCTGGAGGGCTTCAGCCTGAATACGGTTATTTCCGGTTTCATGGAGTGCAACAACAACCTGATCGCGATCGCCAAGAAAGAAGGCGGCATGGACAAAGAAACTCTGGAAGCAGCCGTTCTGCTTCTGGCACCATTTGCACCGCATATGGGAGAAGAGCTCTGGGAGGAACTGGGTCATACGGATTCTGTATTCCACCACGAATGGCCGGCTCATGATGAAGAAGCAATGAAAGATGACGAAGTCGAAATTCCGGTGCAGGTAAATGGAAAGACAAAAGCAGTCATCTCCATTCCGGTTGACATCAGCAAAGAAGATGCGATCGCAAAAGCAAAAGAAGTTCTCGGTGACAAACTTTCCGGAAACATTATCAAAGAGATCTATGTTCCGAAGAAGATTGTAAACATCGTAGCAAAATAAAACATTTGCACAGCTGTTTTTACAGCATAGATTTTGGATATGAAAAATAAAAAGAAACATTTTATAACAGCCATTCTGGCAACATTGTTTCTGATACTGGTTTTATACCTGATTTTTCATGATTCCTTAGGTGAAATCAAAACCCAGCTTTTCCAGGCAGACAAAAAAGCTCTGTTGATCCTTGTGATCTTCGGCAATCTTTATATACTGCTGGATGGCTGGGTACTTCATTATATGATTGTGAAAAACCGTGAAAAATGTACCTTGTGGCAGGCCATCCGCCTGGCATATATGGTGGTGTTTTTTAATGTTACGACCTTTGCGGCGGGGACGAAACCGGCCCAGATCTATGATCTGTATCAGGAAAGCCAGATCAAACCAGGGAAATCATTTGGAATCCTGACGATGGAGTATGTATCACATAAGCTGACGATTGTACTCTATGCAGCAGTGATGCTTTGTTTTTTTCATACGGTTCTTTTTCAGGTTTCGGGATTGGAGAAAAATTATCTGCTGACAGGATTCGGGGTCAGCTTTGCTATACTGCTCTTTCTGACCATGTTCTGCATCAATCAGAAGTTTGCACCGTGGCTGCTTCGCTGCAGCGATCATATCAAAAAAGAAAAAATCAAAGAAAAGGCAAAAGCCGGAATTTCACAGATGGAAGATTTTTCCAGAGTCGGGAGTGTGGTAATCAAAGATAAACAGCAGTGGATAGGACTGATTTTTCGAAATGCAGTAAAAATGACCTGTCTGTATGCACTTCCTGCGGTTGCCATCTTTGCAGTTACCGGAGAAAGGCTGCCACTTTCTGTTCTGGAATGTCTGGCTTTTTCATCCGTCATGCAGCTGCTGATTGGAGTGATCCCAAGTTCCGGCGGCACAGGTTCGACGGAACTGGTCTTTCTGATGCTGTTTGGCTCTATGACAGAAAAGTCCGTCTGCGGTGCAGCAATGATCCTGTATCGCATGGCAACGTATTATCTGCCGTTTCTGATCAGTATTCCGTTACTGTTTTTTGGAAAAAGAAGCACCGAGGCATAGTAGCTATGCAGCAGTGCTTCTTTTTTTGCGTTATTTTTCTTTTACCTGTCGGATACCGCTGATATCAGAATCGATCACCATGGAATAATTGGTGTGATAGATCACAAAACCCGGTTTTCCGCCGTTTACTTTTTTCACCTGTTTTTTCTCGACATAGTCAACCTCCACCTTGTCTGCACCGCGGTGGCTGGAATACCAGGCAGCCAGCCTTGCGGCTTCTTCAAAGGTACGGTCCGGCGGCAGCCCCTGACCTGCTTTCACAATGACATGCGATCCCGGGGCACCTTTTGCATGGAACCACCAGTCATTTCCGGTGGCAAATTTAAAGGTCAGTTCTTCGTTCTGATAATTATTTTTTCCGACATAGATATCATAACCATCCGAAGAAAGATAGTGGAACGGTTTTGATGTGATCTTCACACGCTTTCCGGTGTATTTCCGGCGGATGTAGCCGTACTGTGTCAGTTCTTCTTTGACCTGTACCAGATCTTCTTCATTCAGGGCAATATCAAGAGCTGTGGAAATGGATTCCAGATGCTGGATCTCTTCTTTTGTCTCTTTGATCAGATGTTCCAGTGCCTCGTAGGTACGTTTCAGTTTTCCGTAACGGTCGAAATATTTTTTGGCGTTTTCCTGTGCAGTCAGTGTCGGATCGAGCGGTATTTTTACCGTTTCACCGGTGTAATAGTTCACTGCGGAAAGTTCCCTGCTTCCAGGTACTGCTTCATATCCATACGTGTTTAAAAGTTCTCCGTAAATGCGGAACTTATCGCGTTTTTCCGTGTCCTTTAACTGTTTTTTCTGAAGATCGTATTTTTTACGGCTGCGATCAAGTGCCGTTTGGACAATACGGCGAAGATCGGAAGATTTCTGGCGGATGCGTGTGATCGTATTCTTTTCCGCATAATACCTTTCCAGGACTTCTGACATCGTATCGTAAGTTTCCGTGTGCATGTCCTGATACTGGGTAAGCAAAAAGGCTGCATATTCCAGCGGAACTTTTCCGTCATAGACAATATTCGGCATAAAAGCATGGGTTTCAAGATCCTCCATCATCCGTTTCAGGGTATGGAAAAGGTGAATCTGCTCGATCTCCTGAAAAGAATTTGCACTCTGATCCGACTCCAGGTTGCTGCGGTGGCAGAGTTCTTCGGCAATCAGCGGACTGATACCGGTCAGAGTTGTATAGATCGCCTTTGAGAGCGGCATCGGCTTCTGGCAGACACTGCTGAAAAATTCTTCTTCTGTGATCGTCTGTGGATCGTACTTATGTTGCGTTTCCGGGATAAAATACATCCGCCCCGGAAGGACTTCACGCACGGAGCTGACCTGTGCGGAGACATGTTTGATGGAGTCCAGGATCATGCCGTCCTCCTGGCAGAAAATAATATTGCTGTGTTTACCCATCAGCTCGATGATCAGAAGCTTGCGGCAGATATCACCCAGTTCATTTAAATGCTCAATCTCCATATTTAAGATACGTTCCATGCCAGGCTGCCAGATCCTGAGGATGCGTCCGCTTCCGATATGCTTACGCAGCAGCATACAGAAATTCGGGGCAGTCATAGGACCTGTCTTGTTCTGATCTGTCAGATAGACCAGCGGAAGGCTCGCACTGGCAGAAACAAGGAGACGGTATTGTTTACGGTTATTTTTTATAGTAAGCATCAGCTCATCTTTTTCCGGCTGTGCGATTTTGTTGATTTTTCCGCCCGCAAGAGCATGGTTCAGTTCCCATGCCATGCAGGAGATGACGGTTCCGTCAAGTGCCATATCAATTTCCTCACTTTCTGAATATTAAGACGTTTGAGTCAAAAGATGCCGTACGGATCCTAAAGCCATAAACCGCTCCTGTGCAAGCACATTGATGTTTCTGACTTTTGATCCCGACATTTTTTACTATCATAACATTTTATCGGGAGAAGAACAATATTTCTTTGGAAAAGCTTGCTATACCATGACAGCATATGTTAAAATCAGACAAATCCTTTGCACTTTTGAAGAGGGAAAAGTGACAAAGAAAACAAAAACAGGAGGATATTATTTATATGAAAAAGAAAAAGTGGGAACTGGCTGCCATGACAGCTGTAACAGCTTTTCTGATGCTTGGAACAAAAGCAGAAGCGATGGATAATGCCTATCGTATGCCTCAGCTTTCCGGTGTCACAAAAACCTGGGTTTATCAGGGAGAAACTTCTGATCAGAACTGGGAGCGTATGCTTGCGGATGACCAGGAGGACGGCGATCTTACGTCCGTGATCAAAAGCAGCGGAAGTGTCAATACGTCCAAAACAGGAACTTATGTGCTCTCCCGAAGTGTAACCGATTCGGATCAGCATACTGCTGCACTCGATACGCAGGTTACGGTGCTGGATAGAAATGCATCTGAAGAAGAGAAAAACATTCAGCGTATTTTGTATACACTTCCGGATGCATCACATCTGACCGGGATCGGGTTCAACCGCGGTTATTATCACGACCGTCAGAATCTCGGACTGTGGATGCCGCATGGGAGCAGTCTTCAGATCCGTATCGTCAATGCAGAGGAATTTCAGCAGGATCTTACTGTTCAGTTTAAAAACGATGATTCGCAGACAGAGTCTTCCGCGACCATTCCAAAAGATGGCAGCTGGGTGACTTTATCCAATACGTTCACCGGTGATAATGGAGAAGAAAGTGCCGACAGCGTGCCGTTTATCACAACACCGAAAAATACGGCCGTTCAGCCGGTTATCGAATACCGATGGACCGACGATCTGAAAGAAATCCCATATTATCGCTACGGAGATTCCCAGCAGGCATTTTTTGATTCCTGGGATAAAAGCCAGGCACCATTTGCGATCATAGAGGGAAGTGCCGCAACGTTCCTTGTTCCGATCTGTGACCGAAATAACATTCTGAACTCTTCCTATGGCAACAAAAAAGAAGTTTACCGTTTCAAAACATTGGATGAAATGCTGGACTGGTATGCATCCTTTGTAAAACAGTACGATGCTTATTCCGGTCTTGACTATTATGCAGAAGATCCGTGGAATCAGGATATCCGGGCGAAATTTTTCATCAAGGCAAATGCCCATGGTGCCGGACAGGCTTATTATACGACCGACCACAGTGCCTACAACGGAAAAAGTCTTCAGACTTATCTGGTGAAAGACTGGATTTCGCTTCATGAATTTGGTCATGGATATGAAGGTGCGATCGCATCACAGGAAAATCCGTTCGTAGAGACAACCAACAACATCCTCGGTTATTATTTTGAGCCAACTTACCGACCGGCTGAAGACTTTGGCTGGCTGCTCGGTGAGTTTTCCGGCACAAAAAGTGAACGTTATGCACAGCTTGGAAACCGCATGAAAGAAAGCCTTGCTTCCAGCAATACGTTTGCCGATATTGTATCCGATCCATGGCATTACAACGTAAGCCTTTATATGTTTACCAACCTCATGGACAAACTCGGTCCGCAGCAGGCTGTTTCCGCAATGCATTCTCATTACCGGGAAGTTTATTATAAAACCGGCAAAAAAATGGGATCATCCGACGCCCTTGCGGAAAGTCTGGACAGCCTGGATTATAACGTGCTTCCTTACTTTGCATCCTGGCATATCCTCCCGTCAGGAAGGATTGCCGATCAGGTCTATGCGATGGACAAGCCGATGATCTATTATCTCAAGGAACTGATCCCGGACGATGCTGCGTGTGAGAAAACAAGGGTAGCACTTGGACTGGACGGCATCTACAGTCTGGTAAGCACCGATGACCTGGCAGATACCGGATATACCAGCAAAGTCCGTTTGAATATTCAGATCGATGATCTGACACAGATCAAAGGCAAAACGATCCGGATCAAAAACGGCAGCAAGATTGTAAAAGAAGTGATTGTTTCTTCAGGTGAAATACAGCTGGAACTTCCGGTCGGTATCTATGAACTTGAGATGCCGCTGCCAAAGGCAACAGCTTATCAGTACGATAACGAATATTTGATCGCATCCGCCGGAAACGTATCAAAAACAGTCTCCTATACCAGACAAACCGGAAATCCGCTGGCAGACGATATGCAGATTCAGATGCTTGGCCTTGGGGATGCATCCGTAGCATCCGTCAAGATTGATACAAACATGCAAAAACTGACCTGGACGGTGAATAGTACCACACCGCATTTTTATCTGGATGGTACTTACATCAGCATCCGGGTACTTGATCCGGATGGAAATGAGCTTTTGAACCAGTCTTTGCAGGCGAATGAAAAAGCAGATGGCGGAAACTTTGAGATCGATTTTAAAACAGGTTCCACGCTGATTCTCTATCACCGAGAGGCAAGAGGAAGACAGCGTTTTGTAAGTTCCTACACCGGCGAGTCTTTAGAAGAATATCAGCTTGCAGCAGCTGACCAGACTGCCACTTACCGTATGACAGACAAAGGCCTGATGCAGGACGACTGGAGCAAAGAAAAACAGATGCAGGTTTATCTGCAAAGTTTAGAACAGTATTCTGCCTTTCTGATGAGCCATATCACAAAGGCTGAGATCGCCGATTCAGAAAAATATCATAATGAAAAGACAACACTTTTGCTTGCATATGAAAAACTGGATCAGGCAGCAGCAGACAATTATCGGAACAGCTACGGTATTCTGATCGGACAGAAACCGGAAGTCTCTTATGGTTACACACAGATCGCACCGGAGCATTTAAAAGGAAGCGCTGACAGTGAACATCCGGGAGAAGAGGCTTCTCTGGCCGTTGACGGAAAAAAAGATACTATATGGCACAGCAATTATGGAAACGGCACAAAAGCAGATATTGCCGGCAATAAAAACAATACCTACACCATTCTTCTGGATCAAAAGACGGATATCGGAAAACTGACTTACCTTCCAAGACAGACCGGAAATAATAACGGAATTATTTTGAAATATGAACTTTCCTACAGTCAGACAGAAGATGGTGATGATTTCCAGATCATCCCTCTGGCAGACAATACCTGGGCAAATAACCGGACAGAAAAAAGTGTTTCTCTGGATCTTGCAGATGTAAGAAGAATCCGCATCCGTGCACTTTCCACGGCCGGAACCCCTGCAGATACCTATATTTCCGCAGCTCAGTTTTCTCTTTATGAAAAATACAGTATCTACGACAAACATACGTATCTCAGTGATCTTTATCAGACGCCTGACGAAAATGGAAACACGGTAAAAGAAAACGCAAATGCCGACGGGACAGCGATCACACTGAAAACAAACGAAAAAGAACGAACCTTTGAAAAGGGAATTGGCATGAGATCCGGTGATACTGCCGTCTGGGATATCTCAGGGCTGAACAGCGATGCACTCTCCTTATGGATCGGTATGAATAAAAAAGGAACTTCTGATGCATCAGTACAGATTTACGGCGACGGAACGTTGCTTTACACTTCTGTTCCATTTAATGGAAGTGACAATGCCATTTCCGTTTATCTGGATATCACCGGCGTAAAGATTTTAGAATTCTGTGCAGACGGCAAAAACGGATCAGAACAGATCGCTCTTGCAGATGTCATGCTTGAAAATCAGAAAGACAAAGAAACCCTGAATTTAAAAGTCGGGGATCAGGCAGTGTTTCTTCGAAACACTTCCCTTACACCGGAAGACCGCGGAAAAGCAACGTTTGTCAGCAGTGATCCTTCCGTGGCAACGGTAAATGAAAGGGGTGTTGTGACCGCACACAGTGCCGGAAGTGCAACGATCCAGGTAAAATTTGGCAGCAATGAGACAGTTGTATGCAAAGTAACGGTAACAGAAAAGCCAAAGAGAAAGGAACCGGAAACACCGGATACGGAAAACAGGATACCTTCTGTATCTGACAGACCGGAAACACCTGAAAGCGGCAACACCAGACCATCGCAAAAGATTCCTTCTGTTGGCAGTGTGAAAAAATTAAATGGTGTCCACTATACTGTTACAAAAACTTCCGCAAAAGGCGGAACGGCGGAAGTAACGAAAATAACCGGCAAAAAACGCAAGATTACCATTGCATCCGAAGTGAAGATCAACGGATTTTCTTTCAAAGTTACTTCCGTCCGGAAAAATGCCGCTAAAAACAACAAAAAGATCAGCACTCTGACTATTGGAAAAAATATCATTTCCATCGGTGCAAACAGTTTTTCCGGATGCAAAAATTTAAAGAATATTACACTTAAAGGAACAAAATCCATAAAAATCAAAGCAAAAGCACTGGCAGGTACTTCCAGAAAGATAAAGATAACCGTACCCCAAAAAATTTCTGCAAGGACATTGAAAAAACTGAAAAAGAATCTGCAAAAAGCCGGAATCAGCAAAAAAGCTGTTTATCAAAAGAAATGATCCGTATAGTACAAAAAGAAAAAGAAATACGGTCAAAGCTTGACGAAAAAGTCAAAAATATGCTATGCTTATCTGAGAATAGCTTGTGCATATTAAACAAAAACCGTTTTGAATTATGCAAAACTATTTTTCTGGTATTGTCTATTTTCTAAAGAAGGGAGAATGAAAATGAAAACAAGACATAAAATCATGAGTTTCTTGCTTTCAGGTGCTATGGTCTTCAGCCTGTTGCCGGCATCGGCAATTGGTACAGTAAAGGCAGCTTCTGTGAATTATGCACTGACTGCAACAGTAACGGCATCCGGAAGTGAAGATGCAAACCACGGGCCGGAAAAGGCAGTGGATGGAGATACTACAACATCCACTTCCCGTTGGGCAAGTGCGAAACGTACATCATCGGAAAGCAATCCACACTGGCTGAAACTGGACTTTGGAGGAAAAAAAACAGTAAACAGTATTGTGATCACATGGGAGAGAAGAAATGCGACAAATTATGCGATCCAGACATCGGAAAATGGCTCCGACTGGACGACATTAAAATCATACAATACTGTGCCATCGGACAGAGAACAGGTGATCAATCTGGATGCACCGGTAGAGACCAGATATATGCGTCTCCTGATCAACACGTTTAATCCAACCGCAGCGGATATTAGCGGAAAAGAGGTTACATGGGAGACGGTGTCTGTCTATGAAATTGCAGTTTATGGTGAAAAGCAGCAGAGTAACAATGAAGTCTGGGATGCCCTGAACAATCTGACGGTAAAAGCAGGGGATAAAAAGTTAAATCTGCCGACCGTAGAAGGCGGAAAGGTAGAAGCCTATGCAGACTATGAACAGATCATCGACACAGACGGAACCATTTATCAGCCTCTGGAAGATAAGACCGTTTCTGTTGAATTTAAAGTTACCGATCAGAACAACAAGGTAACAAAAAAAGAGATTGCAATCACCGTTCCTGGAACGCATACAGCGACCGCAGATGAGAATGCAAAACCTGCCGTTCTTCCGGAACTGGCAGAGTGGGCAGGTGCTACCGGCAATTTCACCATCTCGAAAAACTCACGCATCGTGATCAATGCTGCTGACAAAGATACACTTTCTTCCATGGCAGAAGCATTTGCAGCAGATTATAAAGACATTGTCGGAAACGATATTTCCGTTGTATATGGAAGTGAAAGCGATGTGAAAGCAGGAGATTTTTATTTTGCATTGACAGCAGAAGGAAAAGGCCTGAAAGACGAAGGTTATCTTTCACAGATCGGAGATTCCATCAAAACAGAATCCGAGACTGCAACAGGTGCTTACTGGGCAACCAGAACCTTCCTGCAGATTCTGAAGCAGAACAAAACAACGATCCCGAAAGGAACGACAAGAGATTATCCGAAATACAAGGTCAGAGGTGTGATCCTTGACGTCGGACGAAAAGCAACCGAACTTCAGACCGTAAAAGATGTTGCGGCAACAATGTCCTGGTACAAGATGAATGACTTACAGGTACATCTGAATGATAACCTGATCTTCCTTGAGGACTACTGGGATACCAATGCGGAGACTACGATGCAGAACAGCTTTACAAAGGCCTACGCTGCTTTCCGTCTGGAATCTTCTGTAAAAAATGATGAAGGTAAAACTGCGACAGCAACCGATCTGTATTATACAAAAGATCAGTTCCGCAGCCTGATCAAAGATTCCAGAACGATCGGTGTCAATATCGTTCCGGAAATCGATGTACCGGCACACGCACTGGCATTTACAAAAACATTCCAGAACTGTGCTTTAAAGAAAATGAATTCCAGCAATTGGAAACGTCCACTGACAGATCATCTGGATCTTTCCAAACCGGAATCCACGCAGCTGGCAAAAAATATCTTCTCCGATTATATTGATGGAGAAAATCCTGTTTTCGATGAACAGACAACCGTACATATCGGTGCGGATGAGTACGAAGACGATGCAACCCTGTACCGCAATTTTGTAAATGAAATGGATGATTATATGAAGTCCAAAAACCGAAAAATGCGTATGTGGGGCGGTCTTACCAGAATCAAGTCTGATACAGAAGTCCGCGGCGATGGTGTGGAGATCAATGTATGGAGCAAAGACTGGGCAGATCCTACGGAAATGTACAATCTTGGCTTTGAACTGATCAACTCTCTGGACTCCAATGTATATATCGTTCCGGCAGCAGGATACTATGCAGATTATCTGAATGCTGCAAGCCTCTATGCAAACTGGAAACCGAATGTATTTAAAAGCGGTAATTTAAATACAACGATTCCGGCCGGTGATCCGCAGATGATCGGTGGTGCTTACGCACTGTGGAATGACTCCATCGATACCAGAGGAAACGGTGTCACAGACTATGATGTCTTTGACCGTATCTACCAGCCGATGTCTGCACTGAGTGAAAAACTCTGGGGCGAAGGCACAAAGACATACAACGAAGTAAAAGCAACCACTGCAAAAGTTTCCACTGCTCCGAACACCAATCCGTATCATGAAATTGAGAGTGCGGGAAGTACTTACGCAGAATACAATTTTAACAAAGAAGACGGAAGTGATGCTTCCAAGAACAAATACAATGCAGTGTCTGCTGAACATGCAACTTACACAGAAGGAAAAGTCGGCAAAGCCCTGTCTATGGAAAGTGATACCTGCATTGAAACACCGCTTGACAAATCTCCGGCAGGAACCAGCCTTTCCTTCTGGGTGAAAAAGGCAGCAGGAGGATCCTCTGATGAACAGGTTCTGTTTGAAGGTTCTTCCACACTTGGTGATTACACGATCAAAGCCGTTCAGAAGAATACCGGAAAAGTCGGATATTCCAGAGAAGGTTATGATTATTCCTTTGACTATACACTTCCGGAAGACGAATGGGTACATCTGACGATCAAAGGCTACAAAGACAAAGCAGAACTGTATGTAAACGATTCTGATACAGCTATTCCGGCTGTTATGGATACTGCAACAAAGCTTGGTACACAGTACCGTCTTGCAACATTAAACATCCCGATCAAATACATCGGAAGCACGACTGGAAACAGTTTCAATGGTCTGATCGATGAAATCGAACTGACAAACGATCAGGATGACAGCATCATCCCTACAACGGATTTCAGCTTCACCTGTGATAACGAGCAGAATCCGGCAGAGGGCAGCGACGGTCCGATCTCCAATGCATTTGACGGAGATACCAGCACCTTATGGCACAGCCAGTACTCACCATCCATAAAAGCACTTCCGGCAACGTTTACCGTAGATATGGGCAAAGAATATAAGATCAACAAACTGACTTATGTTCCAAGACAGTCCGGCGGAGCAAACGGATATATCACAAGCTATGATTTGTATGTCAAGAAAGCAGAAAGTGATGACTGGACACAGGTTGTAACAGATGGTGTATGGGCATCTGATACAAAAGAAAAGACCGCAAAATTCAACACAGTTGATGCAAGATATATCAAATTTGTTGCAAAAGAGGGAAGCAATGGTTTTGCTACTGCAAGCGAATTCCATATCCATCAGGTTCTGAATGAAGAAGAACAGGAAGTAACAAAAGCTCAGGAAGCACTGAATGAAGCGGTAAATGACAGCAGCATAAAAGGTATTTATGAAGCAGGAAATGCAGACGGAACGTATACAAGTGCAAGCTGGACAGCATTCAAGGAAGCATACGAAGCAGCAAAAGCACCATCTGAAGGAGCAAGTGCAGAAGAACTGAAGACACTGCTGACAAATCTCCAGAATGCAAAAGCAGGTCTTAAGAAGTCACAAACAGAGACACCACCTACTCCAAACCAGACGGAAACACCGGCTACACCTGGACAGACAGAAAAACCATCTACACCGGAAAAACCGACCGTTGTTCAGAAAGTAAGCAAGAATGTGACTTACCGTGTTCTGGATACAAAGAAAAAAACAGCAGCTGTTGTTGCTGTCGGAGGCAAAAAAGGCAAAAAAGTTACTTCTGTGACCATCGCAAAAACAGTGAAGATCAATGGCGTTACCTATAAAGTAACCAAGATTGGCAAAAACGCATTCAAAGGCTGCAAGTATCTGAAGAAAATTACAATCGGAAGTAATGTGAAGAAGATTGAAAAAGGTGCATTTGCAAACTGCCGAAAACTTGCAAGTATCAATATGAAAAAGGCAAATGGAATCACATCCATCGGAAGCAAGGCCTTCAGCAAGATCAATTCAAAAGCAAAAGTGAGCGTACCTTCCAAAAAACTTTCCAAATATACAAGAATGCTGAAAAAAGCTGGACTTCCAAAGAAAGCGGTTATTAAAAAATAGAAATATGCTTTAAAAGCATATCTTCCGGAAAAAGAGACGGAGAGAACAAAATCTGTTTTCTCCGTCTTATTTTTCTTTGTTTTTCGGTTGACGCTTCCGACGCTTTCGACTATAATAAAAATAGTATGGCTTTCTATGCCGCAATTTTGAAAGAAAAGAGCGAATATAATTATGATAAAAAGTATGACAGGCTTTGGAAGATATGAAAATCACCAGGGCGACCGCAAGTTTACGGTTGAGATGAAGTCCGTCAACCACCGCTATTTTGATTCCAACATCAAAATGCCGAAAAAACTCAGTATTTTTGAATCTGCTATTCGAAATCTTCTCAAAGAATATATACAGCGTGGAAAAGTTGATATTTTTATTACTTATGAGGATTTCACAGAAACCAATGTCTCTTTGAAATACAACGAGAACATTGCAGCAGAGTATGTAAAATATTATCAGCAGCTTTCGAAAAAATTTGATCTGCCAAATGATATCCGTGCCTCCGTGATCGGACGCAGTCCGGAAGTTTTCACAATGGAAGAGCAGCCGGTAGATGAACAGGAGATTTGGGCAGTCCTTGAAACAGCACTTCGTGGGGCATGCGAGCAGTTTGTAGAATCCCGCATCCGAGAAGGGGAAAATCTGAAGCTGGATCTGATTGAAAAACTGGACGGTATGCTTACCGATGTGGCAGCGATTGAAAAACGTTCCCCGGAAATTCTTCAG